>WNFY01001258.1_pt1 | contig 23917 bp, 22 predicted proteins | sample 5400091 | NCBI WGS metagenome assembly WNFY01 (sample SAMN13153364, study PRJNA577476) | soil metagenome | isolation source: 60 cm soil or saprolite under grassland replicate 1 | place: USA:California | collected 2016-06-15 | reverse complement strand
CCGTTCTGCCAGATGAAGATAACTCAGGCTTCCTGAAGGTCTATCGTGTTCATCACTGGTCTTCCTGGATCAGTGAAGGCGAGGAGGCGTGGGTTGAGCCTGGCGGTAGTGCGGGATCTGCGTGAGGCGCGTGCCCCAGCTGGGCCGGGTGAGCTGGCGGCGTTCGAGACCGACGTGCTGGCCGGGTTCGTGCTGGCCCGGGCGGCAGCGGGCTTGGCCGATGTCACGATTCGCTCGGATGTGCTGCATCTTGAGCAACTGAGGGTGTGGTTCGGCCGCCCGTTGTGGGACATGGAGCCTGCGGACGCGGACTCGTACTTCGGCAAGGTGTTGCGGGGTGCGGCGAAGGGCACCCGGCTGGCCCGCTCGCAGGTGCTCAGGACGTACTTTCTGTTCTTGGAGATCCGGCACAAGGCCGGGATCCATCAGCTGACCGGCCGGGTCGTCGAATGCCCGATCGATGAGATGAACCGGCCACGGGGAGCGGGCCGGGCGGCGTTGCGAATTCCGCCGTCGGCCGTGCAGGTCGACTTGCTGTTCGCTGGGTGGCGTCAGGAGCTGGCGACCTGCCGGAAGTTCGCGCCGGCCGCCCGCAACTACGCGGCGTCCAGGCTGATGGCCGAGGTCGGGCTGCGCGTGAACGAGGCCAGTCACCTCGATCTGGCCGACGTCAAGTGGAACCTGGGCCGGTTCGGGAAACTGCACGTCCGCAAGGGCAAGGGCGCCCGGGGGTCGGGGCCCCGGGAACGCATGGTGCCGTTGATCAATAACGCGGGGGCGACCCTGCGCTGGTTCGTCGAGGACGTGTGGTGCTGCTTCGACGACGACCACGCCCGGCACGGCGCCCCGTTGTTCTGTTCCGAGCGGCGCAACGCCGACGGAACGGCGGCCCGGGTGGGCAACGAGACGTTGCGGTCCACGCTGGCCGCCGCCGCGGCGGCGCATCTGCCGGACTGGCCGGACCGGGTCACGCCGCATGTCTTGCGGCATTTCTGCGCCTCGCAGCTGTATTTGGGCGGGATGGACCTGATCGCGATCCAGCAGGCCCTCGGCCATGCCTGGGTTGCCACAACCATGAATTACATTCACGTCCACGCCACGCATGTCGAAGATGCGTGGGTCACCGGCCAGCAGCGGGCGGCCGGCCGGCTGAAGGGGCTGCTGCCGTGAAGTGGAACCTGCGGCTGGCCGCCGCGAACCGCGGCATCTGGAAGGCCAGCGAGCTGCAGCGGATGCTCGCCGAGGCCGGCCTGGTGATCAGCGCGGGGAAGATGTCCGGGCTGTGGTCGGGCAGCCCGGCCAGCGTCAAGCTCGACGACCTCGACGTCATCTGTGCCGTCATAGGCTGCGGGGTAGAGGAACTGCTGATCGCCGAACCGGCCGGGGCCGCCAGGACGGCTGACGGCCAGCAGGACCAGCAGGCAGCGACCGCCTCCGCGCAGGCCGGGCCGCAGGTCACGCCCAAGCGCCGTGACGGGCGCTCGCTCCCGCCCGCCTGATGGCCGGGCGGACCCGCGCCGGCACCCCGATCGTCAGCTGCCCGGGCTGTCTGTCCTGGGGATCGTCTTACGGATCGCAGTCGTATTGCCGGGCCTGTTATGACTTCGTCCGCCGCTACCGGCCCGGCGAGTGCGCCGGCTGCCGGAGGATCATCGCGGTCAAGAAAGGGCACTGCCGGCTGTGCTGGCTGCAGGCCGGAATCGCCGCCGCAGGCAGGCGCAGGATCACCCCTGCGGATTTCGAGCCCACCGGCTGCTGGCAGCTGTCGCTGGCGGGCATGAACCGCCTCGGGAACACCGGTCCGGCCCCCCGCATTCCGGCGGCCGGACTTCCTCAGCCGCCCGGCCTGGCCACCTGGACGCAGTTGGAGCTGCGCGGCCCCGGAGAATCGCGGCACTTCGACGCACGCCACTGGGTCGCGTCGAGCATCGTCAACGAGGCACTGACCCAGACTAGGCGCATCGCCGGGGAACTCGCCGAGACCCGCGGCTGGAACGCCCGGATCGTCATCGAGACAGGCCGGGCGCTGGCCGTCGTGCTGGCCGGCCACACGCCCGGAGATCTGATCGCCTGGTCCTGGCTGTCGCCGGCCCTGCACTCACGGGACCTGAGCGTCACCCGCACCGCCGAGATCCTGGATCTCGGCGGGCTCCTGCACGACGACCGGGTCCCCTCTTTCGCCGCCCTGAAGCGGGCGCGGCTCGCGCTCCTGCCGCCGCCGATGGCCGCCGACGTCGGGCACTGGCTGCGCACCCGCGGCGAGGGCGGGCCCCGAAGCCGTCCCCGCAACGAGCACACCGTCCGGATGAACCTCAACCGAGTCCACCCGCTGCTGCTGGAGTGGGCCGAGCATTACGTCCATCTGCGCGAGGTCACCGCCGCCGACGTCGTCACCGCCACCGGGTCCCTGCCGGGAAGCCTGCGCCGCCAGACCCTCACCGCGCTGCGCTCGCTGTTCGGCCACTGCAAGAAGACCGGCAGGATCTTCCGCGACCCGACCAGCGGCGTCCACGACGGCCAGCGTCCCCTGATCCTCATCCAGCCGCTGCAGCCCGCCGAGATAGACCAGGCCACGGCCGCCGCCACCACACCGGCCGCCCGCCTCGCGGTCGCCCTGGCCGCCGTCCACGCGGCCCGGCCCAAGACCATCCGCGAACTGCACCTCGGCGACATCGATCTCGGCAACCGGCGGCTGGTCATCACCGGCCGGTCCCGGCCGCTGGACGACCTGACCCGGAGCCTGCTGCTGGCCTGGCTGCAGCACCGCGGCCGCCGCTGGCCCGGCACCGCCAACCCGCACCTGATCGTCAACCAGCAGACCGCCATGACCACCCGGGCGGTCAGCGAGAACTGGCTGACCGAGTCATGCCGCGGCCTCACCGCCACCCTCGAACGCCTCCGGGTCGACCGGCAACTCGAAGAAGCCCTCACCCACGGCGCCGACCCCCTGCACCTCGCCGCCGTGTTCGGCCTCGACGACACCACCGCCATCCGCTACGCGGCCATCGCACGCCAGCTCCTAGAAACCCCCGCTGAGCAGCACAACCCCCCGGTTCCCGCGAACCCAAGGGTCACAACAGCCCATAGAGCGTGAAGTCCCCTCAGTTCATGCCGCGGATCCTTCAGTTCGGCTGAACTCTGGGGAAAGAGCGGCCCCCGGTCCGAACCACGCGGGCCAGTTTCCCGGCACGTGGCTCTCCAGTGACTATTCCGTGAGTGCGGTGGCTGGCTGCCCGGCGTGGATGGCCTGGTGGCAGGGGATGCAGACCACGAGGGTCTTCCTGCGCATGGTGGCCATGAGGTGCGCCCACGCGGGCTGCGGCTGTCCCGGCCTGGCGAGGTCGGCGAGCCTGCGGACTTGGTGGATTTCCACCGTGCCGTGCTGCTCGCACCACTCGCAGCGGCGGGCCAGGAGCCGGGTTGTCAGCTCCTTGCGGCTGCTGGCCAGGGCGGGCTGGAGGTCGGTGAGGACCGCCTTTTTCTGCCGTATCAGCGGGATGCCGCCGAACCGCGCGACCAGTGGTTTCCTGCCTGCCCGTTCCGCGCGTGCCTCAAAGCAGGTGCGTGGCCCGTGCGGTGTGTCGACCTTGGCCTTGTACTTGCAGGCCATGGCCGTCACCGTCGAGCCGTGCTTGGCGGCCAGCGTCTTGAGCATGGAGGTCGAAGCGACCCATTCAAGCCGGTTCAGTCGCCAGACGTCGCCGGCCAGCAGGTGGTACTGGACGATGCCCCTGTACTCGGCTCCGTAGGCGCTGATGATCTGCAGGTCGGTGAGGTTCATCAGCTCGGTCCGGCGCTCGGGTTTGCCGCGCGCGAGGTAGAGGGCGCATTTGGCCGTGATCACCGCCCGCGGGACGCGCAGCCGGATAGCGCCGTTGACCTGCGGGCGGTCCCGGCTGTGCTGGACGGTGATGTCGTAGCCGAGGAATCTCGCCGCTCCGGAGCGGCCGTGGGTGATGAGCGTCTTTTCCTGGTTGAGTTCCAGCTTGAGGTCATCGCGCAGGAACGCCGCCAGGCGGGTCTTGATCTCCTCGGCCTCGGCCTTCGGCCCGGTGAACCCGAGAAGGTGATCGTCTGCGTACCGGGCGTAGCGGAGCCGCCGGAAGCCGGGATCACGGGGATCCCCGCTGGGCAGGCTGCGCAGCTGCTGGCGCAGCTCCCGGACCGCGGCGCGGTCGCCGCGGGACCAGGCGCGCCTGGCCGCATTCTTCACCTCCCGGTAAGCAGGGCTGGGTGCCCTGCCCGCCCCTCGGGTATATTCCGGTATGAGAACTGTCTCGACAAATTTGTCCAGCCGGTCCAGGTAAATGTTGGACAGGACCGGGGACACGATTCCGCCCTGCGGCGCACCGGAGAGCGTGGCGTTCCATTCCCAGTCCTCAAGGTATCCCGCCCGGAGCATCTGTTTGATGAGGCGAAGGAACCGGTTATCATGGATCTTCTCCGCCAGGATCGTGACCATTATCTCGTGGTCCAAAGACCCGAAGCAGTCGGAGATGTCTCCCTCGATGAACCAGGTTGACCCGGTCCAGGACACCGCGATGTCGATCAGCGCGGTATGGCAGCCCCGGCCGGGGCGGAAACCGTATGAGCGGCCGGAGAACGTCGGCTCATAATACGCTTCCAACAGCAGGCGCATTACCTCACCGACGAGCTTATCCGACCAGGACGGCAGGCCGAGCGGCCGCATAGCGCCGCTCTTCTTAGGGATGTAAACCCTTTTCACTGGCTGGAACCGGTAACGCTCGTGGCGCAGCGCATCAATGATGCGCCCGATCTTGGCCAGCGACATGCCGTCCGCGGTCTCCCCGCAGGCCCCGGGCGTCATCGCCCCGTGGTTGGCGTAGATGCGCCCATGAGCCATCAGGAAAAGGTGCGGGTTGAACAGTTGCCGGTACAGTTCCTCACACGGCAGGCCGCGCCTGCCGCGCTCACGCAGGACACCCAGCACCGTTTCGGCGTTCTGCATTTCGCATGCCTCCCGGTCGTTGAATATCCAGTCACCTGGCCCCCTTCGCCCTGCGGACGGCCTTCCCGTCCTCCCTGGTGCGGCGTTACTCGCACGACTACTACGGGGCCTGTGTCGCCATAGGGCTCGCGCCCCGTAGGCGATCCCGCGTTCGTCCCTGTCATACGTGACAGCGCGACTTAGGCTCCCCATTTATCTCCTTAAATGCCCTCACTGGGCATCGCTCCGCATCCCGGAAGTTGCACCGGCCACCTGCGCATGCCGGTCCAGGATGCGGCGCCGGTTTCAGGCGCCTTTCCGGCGGGTCGCTATTTGTACCTTCTGGAGATTAGGATTCAGGCAGTCTAGCTTTAGCCATATCGCGCGGGTCCCGCAGCGCCCCGCCTCATGCGCCTGAGCGCGGCCGCTGCTTTTCTGACATGCTGCGGTTCCCTTAGCCTTTCGGCGCCAGGTTAGTCATCAGACCCAGGAACCTCCTTCCGAGTTCCTCCCGGCTGAGCCGGGGATATGACGGGGCGCCTCGCGGCGCAGGCAGGTCGTAGCCCGCTTGCGGGTCTGTCTTCCCTCTTCGTTGACCGTAATGCGGATGAGAGGCTGGCCCGCGTTCTCGCCCTCGGTGTAGCGCCCACCGCAGACGCGGACGCGGAGGATGTCGGTGAAGACGCGGATTTGCACGCCATCGCGGTCGCCGACTTCGATGTGATCGTCGATTGTGTCGGCGGGGCCACGTTCGGGCTGGCCATCGAGCACGTCGCCCCGCGCGGCGTTGTGGTGAACATCGCGACCCCGCCGGGCACCGGCACGGTCAACTTCCGGGCGGCGTGCTTCGACCGCGCCTACGGCGCGGCGATCTACACGCTGAATCTTCCCGACGAGCTCGCCTGGCACGCCAGCGCGGCCAGCGACCTCACCCGCCTGTGCATGCTAGCCGCGGAAGGGCGGCTAGACGGCCAGGTCGAGCTTGAGTGCTCATGGCGCCAGGCCGACTCCGCGATCGATGCCCTGCTGAACCGGCGCATTGGCGGCAAGGCCGTGCTGCACGTGGACTGACCGCGTGAGGCCGTGGGAACAGCCAGCTGGATAGTGATCGCGGCATGCCGCCTGCATGAGCCGCGCTCGACGAGCTGCTCGAACAGATCACCAGCAACGACAACGAAGGAGCCCAGCAATGACACTCGAAGTCGACGACCGCGATGGCGTGCAAATCCGCGTCTTCACCGACATCGTCCGCGTCTGCGGTGGGCGCTACACCGAGGGCGAGAACGCGGGCCAGCCTCTCATCCGCATTACGGTCAACGAAGAGGGGGAAGACAGACCCGCAAGCGGGCTACGACCGGCGCCACGGCATCCAGTCGCAGACCGATGTTCGGCAGCAGGAGAACGGTGGGGGCGTGTTCCTGATCCACTGCGGGGGCCGGGTGCCATTTAGTGCCAGGGAGTGGGCGGAGTTCGTCGGCCGGGTCAAGCGGGGCGCGTTCGACCGCCCTGCGGCGTGAGAAGTGTAGCCGGTTCGTCGTCTGACGGCTGTTTCCGCCGGAGTGCGCCGTGACCTGCAGAAACACGCTTAGTGTGACCTAAATCACATTGACAGAGCGTTGGAATCTTCCAACACTGAAGCTGTAGTTTCTACAACATGCCGAGGTGGTCACACTCGAAGAGCGACGTCCGCGACGCGCTCAACGAAGCCGACTCCGCAGGCTTCACGGTTGTGCCCACCACGGCGCACGGACACAGCTGGGGGTACATCGACTGCCCGAAGTGCGATCAGCGGCTCTACGTCAACTCAACGCCAAAGAACGCGGGCAACCACGCCAAGCAGATCCGCCGGTTTCTCCGTCACCTGCACACGGACTGAGGCAACGATGACGAGCTACGAGTTCATGCTGAAGCTGAATCGGCAGGTCACCGCCGACGAGGCCGACGAGCTCTACGGGTCGGGCTGTGACGATGCCGCCATCGAGACAGGGCCGCTCGGAACACTGATCCACTTCGACCGCGAGGCGAAGTCACTCGCCGAGGCCATCGCTAGCGCCGCGCGGGACATCGAGAAGGTTCAAGGCCTGCGCGCCACCGGAGTCGCGTGCGACAACATGGTGACGCTCGCTGACATCGCCACCCGCGCCGGCGTGTCACATGAGGCGGCACGCCTGTGGGCAGCCGGGCGCCGCGGTCCCGGAAACTTCCCCCCGCCTGTGCTGATCACTCCGGGCGGCGAGAAGGTCTGGGACTGGGAACAGGTGGCGGCATGGCTCGCCGAGTACCGGCAGCGGCACGAGCGCACCACCATCGTCAGGACGGCGGCTGAGGCCCGGCTGCGGGTGCTGTGCACCGCCGACCGCGTGCTGGCCGCCCGGGACGCGCTGATGTCCGAGCCCGACGACTCGGTACGCGAGGAGTTCGAGCGCCTGCTTGAGGATGCATAGCTGAGGGCGCTTACCGCCCGCGCCGGGTCCCCCTGCGCCTGCAGCGCCTCGGCGGTCGGCCACGCACCTCGGGGGGTCGCCTACGGCATCCCAACCTGGACTTCCTCCCGCAGCGTATCTAGCGCGTGCATGACTGCTTATGCAGGTCAGGACGTGAGAGTTCGACGCAGGGTTACCCCAACTTCGGATTAAGGGTGCTGAACAGCGCGGCTGGGACCGCGAGATCGAACGCCACCAGCGCACCGCCGACCGCATCCGCTGCCTGCTCACCGAACTCGGCCAACCCTGCAACCCGCAGGTCGCACTCCCTGACATGCACTGCAGCGGCCAGCACGCCGGGCCTGACCGACGGCGGCCAGCACCCCCCGGCGCGGTGCCAGACGCCGTACGCGGCCTACGATCACCCCATGCGCTGCTTGCGGCTGCAGCCATTCGAGCGACACCACCTCCCGCTGGCTGAGCCTTGGTTCCTGGACGCCGACACCCAGCGGTGGCTGGGTGGGCCTGCCTGGCCACGGCAGATGCTCGACCGCACGGACCGGCCCCTCGCCGACTTCCGCGGGGCGGCCGAGACCGGCCGGTACCGGTGGCTGGCATGGGAGCGCGACACGGCCGTGGGCTACATCGACTGCGGCACCTACGACCGGTGGACGACCTGGGACGGCGGCCGCGGTGGCCGGGGCGTCGTCGATACCATCCCCGGCCCCGCCGGGAGCATGAGCTACGTCGTGGACCCGGCACTGCGGCGCAATGGCTACTGCACCGCGATGGTCACCGCGGTGATGGCGATCCCGGAACTGGCCCACATCAGGCTGTTCACCGCTGGTGTCGAGCCAGCCAACGCCGCCTCCGTCGGCTGCGTGCTGAAGGCCGGATTCCATCCGCTGAACCCAGAACCCGACTGGGAGGGCATCGTCTACTACGCCCGGCTCAGGTCCCCCTGCGACACGCCCGGCGGAAAGACCCAGGTCATCTGAGTCGCTGACCCGAGATGGGCTGAAATCGGTCATCTCTGGACCAAAGTTGTCCAGATAAGTCTGGTAGATGCCGTCGCGGGTCTCCGGCGCGCCGTGCTGGGCACCGCACAGCGACGACGCGACGGCGCGGAACCCGGCGGTGTCGAGCAGCTCGGCGGGGGTTGGGATGTGCATCACCCCGGAGTTCGCCGCCCACGGCCCCAGATTCTGGACCGTGTCACGGCGGATCAAGGCCCCGGCGGACGGTGTCCGGAGTGCTTGCCCCTCAGTTCCAGGTCACTTATTTTCGCTGGGGTTTGTCGAATCCGCGCGATCCGTCCGACGTAGAGGTGGAGGGACCAAGCGATCGAGCTTGAAAGGAGAGCTGTCATGGCTCAGTACGCGATCCTGATCTACGCCCGCGACTCTGCGCACGCCCCTGACGCGACGCCTGAGGACACCGAGTCATGCGACCGGCACTCCGACGAACTGGTCGAGAGCGGTTCGATGGTCATGGCCTACGCCCTGACGCCCAGGGATATGGCGACGTCGATCCGCGGCGACATCCTCACCGATGGCCCGTTCGTGGATTCCAAGGAGGTCGTCGCGGGCTTCTACGTGATCGAGGCACCCGACCTCGACGCCGCCCTGGCGATCGCCCGTACCAATCCCGTCGTCCGGGACGGCGGCGGTGTCGAGATCCGGCCGGTCCACAGCAGTTTCGTGAAGCGCGAAGAGCAGGCTGCCGGGTGACAGACGTCGCGGCCGTCGAGGCGGCGATCGCCGACGCGCACCGCAGCGACTGGGCCGCGATGCTCGCCGCGACGGTGCGCGTCGCACGGGATCTGGATCTTGCCGAGGAGTGCGTGCAGGAGGCGTACGCCTCGGCCATGAAGACCTGGGTCAGCGGCGGCGTCCCGGGCAACCCAGCCGCCTGGCTCACCACCACGGCTAAACGGCGCGCGATCGACGCGATACGCCATGACAAGGCGGTGCGTTCCAGGCTGCCACTGCTGGTGGAGCCCGAAGAAGCACTGGATGAAGTCACCATGGATGAACTGACGGACGGGGACGCCGGGGATCCCGGCGAAGCCCTGCCGGATGAGCGGCTGCGCCTGATCTTCACATGCTGCCACCCGGCGCTGGCCCAGGAAGCCCAGGTGGCGCTCACGCTACGACTCGTGTGCGGCGTCCCGGCCCCGGATATCGCGCGGGCGTTCCTGGTATCCGAGCCGACCATGGCGGCACGGATGACCCGGGCGAAGAAGAAAATCTCCACCGCGCGGATTCCCTACCGGGTTCCGCGGCCAGCCGAGCTGCCGGATCGGCTGGCTGCGGTGCTCGCCGTGACCCACCTGCTGTTCACCACCGGTCACACTGCGCCGTCGGGGGCGTCACTGGTGCGCGCCGAGCTGGTGGACCAGGCGATGCACCTGGCCCGGATGCTGGCCAAGCTAATGCCCGGCGAAGCCGAGGTGCGCGGGCTGCATGCGCTGCTGCTGGTGACCGACGCGCGGCGCGCGACCCGCTCCGACGCCGAGGGCCGGCTCGTGCGGCTCAAGGACCAGGACCGGTCGCGGTGGGACCGGGCAGCGCTGGCCGAAGCCCACGACATGATCGTCGGCTGCCTGCGCGGCGGCCCGCCGGGGCGGTACCTGCTGCAAGCAGCGATCGCATCGCTGTATGCCGAGGCGCCCTCGTATGACCAGACCGACTGGCCGCAAATCGTCGCCCTCTACGACAAGCTGCTAGAGGTGTGGCCATCGCCGGTCGTGGAGCTGAACCGCGCTGTGCCACTGGCGATGGCCGCCGGCCCGCAGACCGCGCTGGCGGAAATCGAGAAGCTGGAGCGAGACGGGCGCCTGTCGGGATACCAGTACCTGCCCGCGATCAAGGCCGACCTGCTGAGCCGCCTCGGCCGTGCCGGCGAGGCAGCCGCCGCCTACAGGCAGGCGTTCGCCCTTGCCGCTAACGAAGCCGAGCGCGCCTTCCTCGCCGAGCAGATCGCCGATCACGCTTTCTCCGCATGAGCTCGCGGGCTGGTTCCGGATCACCGTGCCCCTGTACAGCTCCTTCTCTGCAGAGTGGCCGATACCAGTTGATGTTCCCCTCGCGCTCAGGGGATTCCGGCGCGCGCTCGGGCTCAGCCAGGCGAAGCCGCCAACCACAATAATTGACATCAGACCGCGCTTGCAATCACTGCGCAGCATCATTCAGTAGCGTGACCGGCCCAAGGAGGTGAGACCCATTACCGCTGTATCAGGCTGGGCGCTCCCCTCCCTCACGGTTGTGCGGTTCATCTGACATAGGTGGCCGTCGGGGCGCCCCCAAGGCATCCCGAAAGGCAACGAACCTATGCGCTTCACCTCGGAGACGACCTCGAACGGCGTCTCGGAACGTCTGTTCACCACCCTCGACGACATCCCGGGCGTCCTCTGGTCACCTGCCGGTGCTGCCGGTAGCCGCCCCCTGGTTCTGCTGGGCCATGGCGGCGGCCAGCACAAGAAAGCCCAAGGTATGGTGGCCCGCGCCCACCGCTACGTGACGGCCTGCGGCTTCGCGGTGGCGGCCATCGACGCGCCCGGACACGGCGACCGGCCGAGAACCGAGCAGGACAAGCGGTTCGCAGCGGGCATCAGAGAGCGGATGGCGGCAGGCGAGCCCATCGGCCCGCACATCGCCCGCTACAACACCGAACGCGCGGCGCGGGCCGTTCCCGAGTGGCAGGCCACCTTGGACGCCCTCCAGGAACTTGACTGCATCGGCGCGGGCGGGCCGGTCGGGTTCTGGGGCGTGTCGATGGGCAGCGCGATCGGCGTGCCGTTCGCGGCGGCTGAACCGAGGATCACCGCCGCCGTCTTCGGCCTCGCGGGCCACGAAAACCTGACCGAGGCGGCGGCCAGAGTCACCGTCCCGGTCGAGTACCTGCTGCAGTGGGACGATGAGCTGGTACCGCGCGAGTCGGCCTCGCGCTGTTCGGCGCCTTCGCCTCCCGCGAGAAGACGCTGCACGCCAACCCGGGCCGGCACGCGGGCGTGCCCGCGTTCGACTCACCCTGAGCCGTTCGGGCAATCGATCGGCCACGCCGCCCAGCGGTCGGCGCAGCTCGCCTCCGTCGTGATGGCCGCCACGCAGGTCTTCGCCCGCTACCGGGCGCGCCGTGATCAGCAGCAGGCCGCGGCCGACGAGCGGTCCGCCCGGGCGCTGCGCGGCCAGCAGCGCGCCGTCTACCAGCAGGCCCGGCTCGGCTGGGTGCCCGCCCTCGATCCGCGCTGGCTAGACCAGGTGGACCTGCCGCAAACCGCGCGCGCCTGGGGCGCTGCGGCGCCCTTCGCCGGCGCCGACCCGGCCGCCAAGTCGGCGCTGCGCAACTGCGAGGACCGGCTGCGCCGCCTGCACCCCTACGCCATGGCGCGTTACGACCGGCTCCGCGGCGACGGGCTGGGACACCGGCGGCGGCCGGGCACCACCCGGTCCATCATGACGTTTTGGCGACATTCTGCCTATAACCGCTGGACAGGAGTTATATTTCGTCCACCGCATCGAGGGGTGATTCATATGAGAAAACAACGGTTGGGGATCGGGGCGGTAGTGGGGGGCGCGGCTTTGCTGGCGGCCATGGGCGCCGGGACCGCGCCGGCACCGACCGCGCCGGCGCCGACCGCAGCGGCCGGAGGGCTGTCCCCGCAGGCCATCAGCATGCCGCGTGTGCCGGGCGTGATTACCGCGCAACGGGATGCCTCAACAGCATGCGTGCTGCCGGACGGGACGGACGTCTCCTGGTTCCACTGTTACACGCCGCAGCAGATTAGGGCGGCTTACGGGGTGAATTCGGTCGCCGCCATTTCGGTCGGCGGCCAGACCGTTCCAAACTACGGGCAAGGTCAGACGATTGTGCTCGTCGACGCGTATGGCAGCCCGACCGCGGCCGCTGACCTGCGGCACTTCCACGACACATTCTTCCCGGCCCTGCCGGCACCGGATTTCGAGCAGATCTTCCCGCAGGGGAACCCGCAGTTCCACAACACATGCTCGAGCAACGGCTTGTCCGGGCCATGCGCGGCGGCCAACTGGTCCGGCGAGGCCACCCTCGACATCGAGTGGGCGTACTCCATCGCCCCGCTGGCGCACATCGTGCTCATGGCGGTGCCGCCAGCAGAAACCCTGGGCGTGCAGGGCTTCCCGAACCTGTTCAACGCGATCTCCGGCGAGATCAAGGCCACGCCACCGGGAACGGTGTTCTCGATGTCGCTCGCGGCCACCGAGCAGACGTTCGGGGGCGCGGCGGCGGTCCAAACGGCGAGGTTCGACCAGGTGTTCAAGGCGGGCCTGGCCAAGCACGACAACTTCTTCGCCGCCTCCGGCGACTTCGGGAGCCTAGGCATCAGCAAGCTCGCCAAGGAAAGCGGCACCTATCCGAACCCGACCGTGTGGTGGCCCGCAAGCTCGCCATACGTCGTCGCGGTCGGCGGAACCCAGCTGCAGGACGGCTGGACGTGGAACCCGTCAAGCAACGACGCGTTCACCTCTACCGGTGACCTCAACCCCGCCTACTGGGCGTTCACCAATGGCGGGCACAGCGAGGCGGTGTGGAACGAGTCGTGGGCGCCGATCGCCACCGGCGGCGGTGCCAGCGTCATCTACCCGCGGCCGTCCTGGCAGCAAGGGGTCGACCCGGGCTACGGCGATCACCGCCTGGTCCCCGACACCGCGTGGAACGCCGCGGTGAACGGCGGCGTGGATGTCTACATCACCGCCTATCCGGCCTTCAACTGCGGCAACACCACGGGCTGCTGGACCTTCTTCGGCGGCACGTCGGCTTCCACACCGCAGACGGCCGCGCTGGCGGCGCTGGTCAACGCCGCCCGGGTGTCGCAGGGCAAACAGCCCATCGGATACCTCGCCCCACTTCTGTATCAGGGCATCGGCTCGGCCGACTACACCGACATCGTGCCGCGGCACTACGGTTCGGCGCCAAAAACCTTCGCCGGCGCGGAGGCCGGGGTGAGCGGGCCGGTGTTCAAGTCGGTCGGTGACCTGCAAGACAACCAGCTGTGGGAGGTGCCCGTGGCCGGTTACCCGACGACAACGGGGTACGACGCGACGACCGGGTGGGGCACACCTAAGGCTCCGGCGTTCGTCTCCGCGCTGGCCGCGATGCCGTAAGGCCACCACCTGTTCGTGGGTCAGAAGTGGCCGCCCGCCTCACGCGGCGGGCGGCCACATGGCGCATCGCAGAACCGCCGCACGGGGCCAGTTCGCCGGTCGCGGGTTCGGGGCATTCATCGTTGTGGACACCACGCGGGCCGCGCACGAACGATGGGAGCCTCCATGACCGTCTCGTTTCATCTCAGCCCGGAGCAGGAGCAACTGAAGCTCGGTGCCCGTCAGTTCGCCGAAGAGCACCTGCGTCCGCTCGCCGCCGAGGTCCGCAAGGAGCCCGACCCGCTCAGGCGAGCCCTGCTGGCACGTCCAACGTTCGAAAAGGCGGTCGCCGGAGGATTTCCTCAAGGGGCTCATCCCGGCGCCGTTCGGCGGAGCGGCGGCCGGCGGGGTCGAGGCCTGCATCCTCATCGAGGAGTGGGCCTGCCACAGCCCTGACTTCGTGATTTCGCTAGCAGGACCGCTCATCGCGCTCGCACCTGTCTACGAGGCCGGCACGCCGGAGCAGATCCAGCGCTTCGTCGCCCCGTTCCTGGCCGACCACGGCGCTCCGGTTGCCGCCATGGCGTTCAGCGAACCGGAGGGCACCGCCAACTTCGCCGCGCCACCACCGGCGGAGGGCCTGCGCACGACTGCGGTGGTGGCGCGGCGAAGTTGGGTCGTCAACGGCCGCAAGGCGTGGGCCTCCCATCTGGCCGGCTGGGATGGCAACGGCCCCGACGTGATGACGATCGTCTGCCGCACCCCTGGCGGGGTGTCTCTTATCGTCGCCGAACGCGAGCACCTGGCCGGCCACATCGAGGTGGAGGAGCACTATGACCTCGTCGGCCTCCGAGGCTGCATGACGTCGCGGATCCGCCTGCACGATGTGCGCGTTCCGCGGTCGAACATCCTGGGCGGCGAGGGGCAAGGTGTCCAGCTCACCTACAATGCGTTCTGGGCCAGCGGCGCGTCGATCGGCATTTTCGCCGTCGCGGCGATGCGGCAGGCGTTCGACGTGGCCTATCACCATGCGTTGACCGAGAAGCGAGGCGGCGCGGTGCCGATCATCGAGCACCAGTCCGTGGCCGATGTCCTCGCGGACGCAAAGAGCCGGATCGAGGCGGTCAGGCTTCTCGCCTGGCGTGCGCTTGATGCCGTGATCGCGCAGGACGCAGCGGGCCCCGAACTGGCCCTGCACGCGAAGATCTTCGGCTCGGAGATGGGAGTCGAGGTCATCAGCCGGCTCATGAACGTCGTCGGCGTCCAGGCCTACGACAACAACTTCCCGCTGATGGCTTACCTGTCCGAGGCCCTCGCCTACCCGATCATCGAGGGCAGCAATACCGGCATCCGTCGCCGCCAGCTCCAGGATCTGTTCCGCACACCTGGATACAACCCGCTCGGCGCCTCTGGAATGGCCTGAGCGGCGGGTTTGCCGCACCGAGCCTCTGCTCCGGCGATGAACCGCGCCGAGCACCCCACCTCCACACATCGGCTCTGCGCGGCAGAAAACTAATCCTGGGTAGCCAAGAACCGCCGCGCCGATCGTCTTGTCATGGAAAGGCCGACGGCGGCCCCCGAGGGACCCGATGGCCGGTGCTGGTGGCGCGGATATCTGGTGGCCGTAGGGAACCGGTCATGAGATGCGCTGACCTGACGTCGTGCCCGGTGAACGCAAGGAGGGGGCTGCGGCGTGCGCGGCGCGGGCCCGCAGGTCCGCGAGATCTCCGGTAAGGCCGGGCGCCGTTCACCTGGACAGCAGCCCTAATCGTCGAGTGGCGGCACTCCTATACAGCCGCGGAACGTGTTCTCCACCGCGGTGGCCCGGGCATCGCTGCCCATCGTCCCGGTCACGAAGGCGAACGCGTAGCCGCCGACGGTGCTGGCTCCGGCATAGCTGCCACCTGATCCGCCCATGCCGAAACCGTCGGTGTCCACGCCGAACCCCAGCCCCCAGGCGGTGTCCTGGCCGAAGACCGCATCCACCCCGCTGCATTGCGCCGCGGTAGCCTCGCCGAGCAGCGCCGGCGAGAGCAGCTTGCCCTGCAGCAGCGCCGCATACAGCCCGGCAGCGCCGCGGGCCGTGCCGTGGCCGTTGATGGCCGGCACCTCGGCGGCGCGCCAGGCGCTGCCGTTGACCACCACCGGATCGAACGCACCAGGCGGATTGGTCACCGCCCGCCGGTACAGCTCCGGCATTCCCGCCAGCCGGTCCCTGCAGTAGTCATCCAGGCCGGTCACCTCGACGGCGCGGGCCTGCTCCGCCGCGGTGAGCCCGACGAAGAAATCCACACCCAGCGGGCCGCATACCTGTTCGCGGAGAAAGCACCCCAGCCCGCGCCCATCGACCCGCCGGACCAGCTCGCCGACGAGATGGCCGTAAAACAGCGCCGACTCGCCATGCCCGGTCCCCGGCGCCCAAGCCGGCTCCTGCGCCGCCAGCAGCGCGCACAACCAGTCCCAGTCATAAAAAGCCTCGGTGGGAACCGGCTCATCCAACGCCACGACCCCCGCCTGATGCGACAGCAACTGCCGCACGTCGGCACCAGCCCGAAACTGCGGCCAATACCGCCGCACCGGCACATCCAGCTCCAGCTGGCCACGATCGACCAGCAACAACGCGCACACGGCCGCGAACGGCTTGGCCACCGAATAGGGCTGCACCAGGCTATCCGGCTGCCACAGCCGGGTACCGGCCGCATCCGCCCAGCCCCCCCACAGGTCCACCACCCACGCGCCATCCCACCACGCGGCAACCGCCGCCCCGGTCCCACCCTGCCCAGCAACCACCTGAGCGAAAACCTCGCGCACCGGCCTGAATCGGCGCCCGGCCCACCCGCCGACCTCCATCGAGCCAGTCCGCGTCACCGGCTCCACCGCCGCCACCTCGCCCACAGCCCGGTCAATTCCTGCCGTTGTGTCTCGGCCACGCTGCTCCGAGCTGACGCCGTCGCCGCCAATGAGATCCCCTCACTAGCCTGTCACCGAATGTGGCGGAACCCCGCGGAGCAGGTTCGTATAACCGCCCACAGCTCGTTCGGCGCAAGCGCACGGCTGCGGCGGTGCCTACCGGACGGTGCTTGCCAATGCCACTGCTGCGTATTGCGAGAAATCGCCTTCGAGCCGATAGGTGATCGATCCGTCGCTCCAGATGATTGTGTCGGCGCTTGCCCGTGCCGCGACCTCGTGTACCGCTGGCTGCCCCCGACTAGTCCGGGAGGTGTCGATGGTGATGATTTCCTGCGGGCCCTTGATGAAAACGCCGGGGTCGCGGGCCACTGTGACCGCGACCGCGCTCGTGCCGGATCCGAGGATCTTCTCAAACAGCGGGTGGCCCGCGTTTGCGATCTCCGTCAGGATCAGGGCGTAACCGGTATCGGCGGTAGCGTGAAGGTGCGGCCCTGCTCTGTAGGCCAAGGTCACGAGGACGGCGGCCCGGTCGCGGCGAAGGTACACATCGGTTGGGGTCGGCAGCGCGCCGGGCAGTTTTAGGTGTCGCGCCATCGCGGCGCGGGCCTCAGCGAGGGTCACCTTCGCACCTGCGTGCAATGGCACGGGCAGGCCCGCGGTCGGCGGCGGGCTGGAGCGTATGGGGGCGTGGCGGATTTCGATTCCGGCGAAACCGAACCAGGATGCGAGCGCGCGGCGGCTGTCTGGAACCGCGATGCTGACCGCTGCGGCGATGAGGAGGACGACCGCTGCCGTGAGGATTCGGCGGGCCCTGGGCGATAGGGTCCCTCCGGGCGTCCGGCGGGTCACCGGTGTTGGTTCTTGTGTTGCCAGCGCTCGGCGGACTCGCTCAGAGTAGTCGGGCGCCGGGATGTTGAGCGCTCGGGCGAGGTCCCGCAGCTCTCGTTCGACATCCGCTTTCGATCGGCGGTGGCCGGCGCTCATCGCTGTGTTCCGCGTGGTCGTGCGGGGTCGTTAAGTTCGTCCCGTAGCCGGTCGAGCGCGCGGGAGAGACGCGATTTGACCGTGCCGGCGGGCCAGCCCAGTACTTGCGCCGTTTCCGCTTCCGACAGCTCGAGTAGGTAACGGCAGGTGATGACGAGGCGAGCCCTTTCGGAAAGGAACCCCAGCGCCGTTATCAGCTGGCTGTGATCCTCGGCGCTGAGAGCAGTGGACTCGGCGGAGGGGACTGACTAGGCGGCGAACGTCGATGCGGCTGGCTGTGACCGGGTGAGCCGATCTCTGAGACGTGCCTGTCGGATGTGCGAGCGGGCCCTGTTCCGTGCGCAGTTCTTCACGATGGCGAGCAACCAGGGTTTGAAGGGTGCCCCCCGCCGGAACCTGGCGAGGGCGTAGAAGGCCCGCACGAACGCTTCCTGGACGACGTCTTCGGCGTCTGCGGGTCCCGCGATCAGGACGGCAGCACGGTGGGCGGTCGCGTTGTAACGACGGACGAGTTCACCGTACGCCTCCTGATCGCCGCGCCCTGCGGCTTCGATCAGGTTCTCCTCGCTAACGGCGGTGGCGGGCCATGGGCCGCCGTCGTCTATGTGCATCCGCGGTTGCCGCGGGTCCAAGGCGCCGGTGTGGCAGCGGAGACGACATCGCTCATGGCCATAAGTCTCGCACCTGCGACGCGGCCCCGCACCGCGCTGCTGAGACCATCAAATGACCGGCGGTGCTGGCGACTGCGGACCGCGATCGGGACGACGCATGGGTGCTGAGCCTGCCGTGGGCCAGGCCCTCACGGCCACCGTCTCGGCGGCGAAGCAGGCACCATCGCGTATCCGCACGCCGGGGCGTGAGCTCCCGGGCAAGGGGCCACAACGAGACAACCGGGAACGCTCGTCGCCTCCGTGGGTTATCTGACGCGGAGGCGAAGACGGAAATGACTGTCGCTGCGGACCCGACGCGGCAACCGCCGCCTGCCACGCCGGTTGTGGCCTTTACAGGCGCCGCGGCCGGCATGGCGACGATTATGGTTGCCGGTGCGGCACTCGTCACCGGCACATGGTGGCGTGCTGCCCCCGCGCCCTTCGGCGGCGGTGCGACCCTGACCGACGCGGGCAGGCTCACCGGGCTCCTCGCCGGCTACGTCGCGTTGCTCCAGGTCATGCTCCGGATCCGGCTGCCCGTCATTGAGCGCAGGCTGGGCACGGACTCGATCAACGAAATGCATCGGCTCCTCGGCGGGTACCTCATCGTGCTGATCGTCAGCCACGCCACATTGATAACGGCTGGGTACGCGATAGCCGCCAGATCATCGGTTCCCCAGGAACTAACGACGCTGATCGCCTCATATCCCTACATCTTGTGGGCGGTGATCGCTGCTTCCCTGCTGATCGGCATCGTCATTTCCAGCCTCCCAGTCATCCGGCACCGACTGCTTTACGAGGCGTGGCACAGCCTGCATCTTCTGGTGTACGTAGCGCTGGCGCTAGCGTTCTTCCACCAGGTCGCCGTTGGTGAGCACTTTCGTCATCAGGCTGCCCTGCGTGCCGTTTGGACGGTCCTGTTCGCCGGCGTCGGGGCCGCCGTCGTCGTCTATCGGTTCCTCCGGCCCTTGTACCTTTCAATCCGGCACCGTCTTGTCGTCGGGTCGGTGGTGCACGAGACGGCGAACATCATCTCGATACGGATAACGGGCCGCGACATTCACCGCTTGCGCGCGAGTCCGGGGCAGTACTTCCGATGGCGGTTCCTGACGCCTGGCGCATGGTATCTGGCGCACCCCTACTCCCTATCCGAGGAGCCCGACGTGCGGAGCCTTCGAATCACCGTACGCATCGCTGGGCACCACACGTCGATGCTGTCGCAACTGCCGATCGGCACCCGGGTAATCGCAGAAGGGCCCTCGGGCGGGCTGATCGCACGCGCCAGCTGGGCCGGGCCGGTAACACTGATCGCGGGCGGAGTCGGCATCACTCCGCTACGCGCATTGTTCGCGACCGCGCCCTGCGCGGAGAACGCGATCACCTTGATCTACAGGGTCCATGACACGGCAGACATCATCTTCCGACCCGAACTCGAGCGCATCGCGGCCCAGCGTGGCGGCAGGGTGCACTTCCTGATCGGGCGGCGTGACGACCCGCGAAATGATCTATCGCCAGCAAACCTCACTCGACTGTGCCCGAATCTGGCCCGGTCCCGCGTCTTTGTCTGCGGACCCCCCGGCTACGCCCAGACCATCCGCGCTTCGCTGGAGTCGCTCGGCGTTCCGCGCAGGCGCGTGCGGTCGGAGTCTTTCCGAATGTGAGCAATAGGAGTTAAGCCATGAGACGCTTGGTGCTGCTCGTGAGCGGAACAGCCGTTGCCATCGGCATCGCGGTCGCGATCCGGCCCCACGCTAAGCCCCCCGCTCACCACTCGCTGGGGGGACCGAGCCCAACCGTACGGCTTGAATCGCCCTCACCTTCCGCCACGCGACGCGCCTACCCATCGGGAGTCGCGACCGGAGCGGCTGCGCACACGGACTTCGGCGCCGTCCAGGTTCGCGTGACGGTCATCCACGGCCGGATCGTTAACGTGGCCGCTCTGCGGCTTCCGCACGGGAATCAGATGGATACTGAGCTGAGCAAACCAGCCGCCCGTGTGCTTGAGCGCCGGGTGATCTCCGCTCAAAGCGCGGATGTCGATGTGGTGTCCGGGGCGACCTATACCAGCGAGGGGTACCTCCGGTCTTTGCAGTCCGCGCTCGACCGACTGTCGTGAAATCGCCAAGAGCCGACATTTGGAGCGACTCGTAGCAAAGGCTGCCGCATGCGCGCCGTCGCCGAGGCCCCCGATGCGATTCATGCATGGAAATTCGTGTGCCCGCCCGCCGTCATGAACACTTCGCCCTCGGTGTCTACCGCGATCGCCTCGTATCCAGGCAAACGCTCCAGCCACGCAACCGCAGGCCTTCCCATCGCCACGGCGGCGGTAGCGAATGCGTCGGCCTCGGTGATGTCAGGTCCAGCCACGGAGACGGTCGACCATGTGAGCGACGGCGATCCGGTAAATGGGTTGCGGATTTCACCACGGCGCTCAGTGTTGCCCGAGGTGGCAACGGAGAAATTGTGGCCTGTAATAACGCCGACGAGGCTGCCTGAACCCGCGCCGGTGGACACTCCCACCCTCCACGGCTCATCAACGGCAGGATCGGCCATAACGAGCACGTCTCCGCCCCCGTTGATGGCATGGCGCGCCGACCCGGCTCCCGCCAGCAGCTCCGATGCGCGACGGATCGCCCATCCTTTGACGATGCCGGTCGGGTCGATGCCGGTTCCGTATCTCACTGTGAACCAGCCGGAGGTGCGGCATTCGGCCTCCCTGCACAGTCTCAGCACTTCTCGCACGTCCGAAGAGCAATCGGTGAGCCGAATCCGGCCCGCGTTCAGCCGCGCGACCTGTGAGTCGGGCCGGTGCATGGAGAACAGCCGGTCGATGCGGTCCAGCTGCGCCTCGACCGCGCGCACAGTCGCCTCCGTGACAGATGTGCTGAGGACAAAGCTGAAGACGGTGCCCATGACCTCGTAGCTGTGGCGCCATCGGTCGCGCGTCATACCTGGTGTACACCCGCGCCGACTACGGTGGTTCCGGCAACCGACTCCCCTCCACACAACCCGTCGCGCCTGCCGTCAGCCGACTAGACGTACACCGGTCGCTCGGCGCGCTGCAGGGCATCCGGGCGACCCAGGGTTGCGCGGCCGCGGGATGACCCGAAGATCATTTTTCCGAACGGCCGCGCGACCTGGCACAAGCACGCTGGGACGCACGCGGTGTCGGATGGGGCACAGACACCGAACAGACCGCGAACAGGCAGAAGGCGTGGCGGATGCTATGTGCACCACCTTGCACCGTTAGGCGTCCTTACAGCGTCCCGTGTGCGACAACTAACCGTACGAACCAGGCACGGGAGTCAGTAGCAAAGCGCTTTGGCCGTGGTCTACATGGCGCTTGTCGCAGTCATGGAGGGAAAATGGGCCTTTTCCGGAAGGCGCTCGGTGGCAACAGCCAAGAACGCAGCCACGACGAGTTAGCCCGCTTGGACGAGCGGCCAGCCTGGATGCAAGACGGCGTCAAGGTCGCGCTCTTGGACGGCCGCGAAGATCTTGAGGTGGTTGGCGAGTCGTTTTACCAGGACAACCTGTGGGACCTGGTCGGGGGCCGACGTTCTCCCGAAGAGCACGTGGACGTGGACATCTGTGCCGTGATGGTGGCCGAGGACGATAATCCCTATGACTCTAACGCCGTGGCGCTCTGGATTAACGGAATGAAGGTTGGTCACCTGTCGCGGAATGATGCGCGGCGGTACCGGCCGGGCCTGCTCGCGCTGCAGGAGGCCCGCGGCATGCAGATCGCGCTGCCGGGCGTCATTGTGGGTGGGGGGATGCGAGAAGATGGCCCCGGACGGCTTGGGGTATTCCTCCACCACGACCCAGCCGATTTCGGTCTGCGTCGTACGCTTTTGGCGCCACCGCCCAGGTCGAGGATGCGGACGGGGCTGTCCGACGCCGCCGCAACCGATGACGCCGACGACTCCTACGACTTGAGCTGGATGAGAGAGCTTCCAGCGGACGACATTCGAGCTATCCCGGTGCTTCGGCGGCTGCTCGCTGATGAGAATGACTGCCTGAGCCGCCACTTTATGTACGCGCGGCTGGAAGCCTTGCTCTACCGGTCCCGTGAGGCATTTACCTCCGCGCTCGATGAATATGATCAGGCCTGCCGTCAGCACGACGCCGAGATGGACGGCATTCGGGAAGCCTGCATGGCTAAATGGGGCAAGGTGCCTCTCCTGGAAACCTACCGGCAGATGGCGGTCCGGGAACAGAAGGCTAAGAACTACGAACAGGCACTCTGGTGGGCTGAGCGAGGTATCGCCATCTACGGTGGCGACTGTGCGCGGCCAGAAGCCGTCGAAGATCTACGGCAGCGGGCTGCAGCCTACAGCGCAAAGCTCGCCACGAGACCCCGGCCTGCGCACCGAGCGGATCCGTCCGGACAAACGGTGGGCGGATGACATCCGAGCCGCTGGCATCGCCCGGCGCGGCGTGCCTCACCCTTGCCTGGCAGCACCGAGACCGGCTGCTGAACGCCAGCCTTCTGCCGACCGGCACCTTCGGGGCGTGCGCCAGACCACGGACCACCGGCTGCATGAACAGCGCGAAGTGCCCACGAGGGTTGAGCAGTCGCTCCGGCGCCGGAGGCCTTCGCCGCCTGCAGGCACACCAGGCCGATCGGGCCGACGCCGACCACGAGCACCCGTGAGCCCGGTCCGACGCGCGCCTTGCGGCACGCCCAGACGCCGACCGACAGCGGCTCGACCAGCGCGGCCGCGTCATCGGACAGGCTGTCCGGTACGGGGTAGGCGAACTCCTCGTGCATCACGACGTACTCGCAGAACGCGCCGTCGATCGGCAGGGTACCGAAGAACCGCATGCGGGGCAGAGGTCGGCTCGGGTAGCGGCCGACGGATGGTGCCCGGTCGCTCCCGCTGACGCGCGATGCGGTCCGCGAGCTGGTGGCGATCGCCTCAGCGGAGCCGGTGATTGCCGGTGCGACGCGGCGGTGGCAGTCTTTTGGCGAGGAGATCCCATGCGACTGACATTTGATTCCGCGAGCGATCTGGCGCGAGCCCTTCGGCGCGCGGCGGATGCGCACGCTCAGCACGAAGAGCAGACCGGGCACCCGGACCCGGACTGGCCGTACTGGTACGCGCACTACCTCGAGCGAGAGCAGGCCGGACGCGAGCCTGTGCCCACCTTGCCGGACCGCCTTGACGGCGCGACAGTGCCCGTGGCAGTCGTTACCAGCCGCATAGAGGCGGAACTGATCGCCGGCATGTTGCGCAATAACGACGTGAAAGCAGTCGTGTCGGCAGACGATGCCGGAGGACAGTATCCAGCGCTACAGACGCAGGGTGTTCGCGTGCTGGTTGCCCACTCCGATGAAGCCGAGGCCCGTCGGCTCCTAGCGACCGCCGATGACACCCCTTGAGTTCTGCGCGGAATGGCGGTGAAGACAAGGATCGCCCGTCTTCTTCCTGAGGTTCATCCCTGGCGGCCACAACCGGCAACAAAATCGGCGTCAGCCCGACCGTTGCCCCGTTGACCAGCGCGAACGGCGCGGACCACGACTCAAGCGGCCGTGCGGCTCGGCCACGGCCAAACACGCCATCACCCCGGCACCCCGAAGGGACCAGGGGACTCCGGTCACATCCGCGGCCAGCCGCACGCGACAGCAGCCACGCAATGCTCCGCTGCCCAGCTTGCCGCAACTCACTAGTCATCGCGCACTCGCGTGGCGGCGGCGCGGTTCCGCACCACGTTGTGGCAGGAGGCGGGGCACGGTACCGAATGCTAACGACGTTGTGCACGATTGAGCCGCGGACGTGCTGGCCTGGAGTGCCTGGCTGGTGATCGTCAGCGGTCGGCGCAGCGGTCGGAGACCAGTGCGGTGATGGCGTGCATGGTCTGTTCGAAGTATTCGCG
>WNFY01006210.1_pt1 | contig 23927 bp, 27 predicted proteins | sample 5400091 | NCBI WGS metagenome assembly WNFY01 (sample SAMN13153364, study PRJNA577476) | soil metagenome | isolation source: 60 cm soil or saprolite under grassland replicate 1 | place: USA:California | collected 2016-06-15 | reverse complement strand
GACTATCTTACCCGCTCGCTACCGCGAGCGGTTCCGTAACGGAGTCCTGTACGACCAACACTCTACCCGCTTGCTACCGCAAGCGGTTCCGTAACAGAAGCGGTTCCGTAACGGAGTCCTATACGAACCAACACTCTACCCGCTTGCTACCGCAAGCGGTTCCGTAACAGAAGCGCTTCCGCAACGTACTTCTATCCGAAAGCCGTTACGAACTCATCTTCTTAAACATTTCTTCCAGCGTCTTATCGAGGGCGATCTTCCAGTCGTTTTCTTCCTTGACGAAATACATCGTCTCCCACTTCTTCGAGTCCTGGTCCTGGACTTCGAGCGTAGCCGTATCGCCGTCAACCTTTTCGTTGCGCGTCTCTGGAGTGTTCTGCGCTTTGAAAGCCGGGTCGTCAAAACCTTCTTTGAGCGATTCGTCAAGCGACTTGTTCTGCGCTTTCGCGGCCTTCCCCAGCATTGCCAGCGATCCCTTCGAAAGCGTCTTCTTAATCCCTGCTACGTCCTTTTTCCGCTGCGCTTCCTGAAATGCCTTAAAGGTCGATGTCGGCGAAGAAGCGCCCAGCTTGCATGCGAACACGCTCAAAAGCAGCAGTAGGAGAGCGAAGAGCGGTTTGCTGGCGGTCAGTCTTTTCATGTCACTTCCCGATCTGATATCGGCAAATAGAGCACTTCCAAAGTTGTTTTCCTACTGCGTCGCCTTCTTGTGCGTCAAGATGTTGCAGGCGTCTTCGGCGCTGGTCGGATCGATGGCCTCGTTTCCTTCCTTGATATGCTGAATGATCCCCTCTTTGTCGATGACGAACGTAGCGCGGTTTCCGAAGCCCTGCTCTTCATTGAAGATTCCATATTGCTGCACTACGGTTCGTTTGAAATCGCTGAGCAACGGAAACGTGATGCCGTTTTGTTTGGCGAACTCGCGATTGGCGGGAATGCTGTCTACACTGAGACCGAAAATCTGCGTGTCGTTTGTTTCGAATTTGGCGATATCAGCCTGATACGCCTTCATTTCCTTCGTTCAACCACCAGTAAAAGCCAGCACATAAAATGCCAGTACGACATTCTTCTTGCCCTTGAAGTCGCTAAGCTTATAAGTTTTTCCATCCGTCGCTCGCAAAGTGAAATCGGGCGCTGTATCCCCAACTTTGAGATTGGTGTGCGGCGCGGCGGGTTTTTGCGCCGCGGCAATCGCGGCCATTGCCAGCAATAGAAAAAGGCTGAAGGCTTTCTTAATCATGGTTCTCTCCTTTGGGTGTATCGGAAGCGGCCTGAGTGTACAACCGCGGCGGGTTATCTGACAACGAAATGCCGAATTATTTGATTCCCAACATCTCTTGAAAACTAGAGCTTCCGCAAACCTCAAAACCATCGCAATCCCAACTCAGGAATTCCTCAAGGGCGTTCCTGAATAATGACGGTCGTCCTGAAACCATCGGTTTGCTGACTTAAAGTCACCGAATATCCATGCCGCGCTTATGAAAAAAGACGAAGGTTACGTCATCCACGAAAAGATTACCGTTCCGGGTCTGTCACCGCGGACATCACGCTCGCGTCTGCTCAAATTACTGGACGCGCATTTGGTTTCGTACAATGCGACAATTTGTTAACGGACGGGCAGGAACCTGTATAGCATCATTTTAAGTCAGGTCAATTGGCCGTAATAGACTTCAGTATCATAGTCGAACACGACTCTTCCGCCCTGCTGATTCGCCTCGAATACATCCTTTAAATCCTGCAACATCGGCTCGTAATTAGGATGGTCAGGTTCCGGCGCATAAGAAGCTGAGAGCAGTCGGCCTTTCAACCCTTCGTAATCGAAGACCTGTTGATATTCGAATCGCGCGCATTTGCAGCTACCAGGCGCATAGAACGATTCCACGTCGCGACCGACCACTTCGCGTCTGACTTCCTGATAATCAGTGCCATACCGCAGCACGACTTGCTGATACCCGGCGATCAAATGACTCTTTTCCGCGCGAAAGCCATTCCAAATAAGCACGACCCAGCCGTTGGGCTTCAGGATTCGCGCGAACTCCGCACGCGCCGCTTCACGATTGAACCAGTGAAACGCCTGGCCCGCAGTAATGAAATCAATGGACTGAGGCGGCAGGGTGGTCGCCTCAGCCTTCGCATCCACACTGGAAAAATTCGGATACTTCGCCATAACTTTTTCGCCTGCGGCGCGCATCTCCGCATTGGGCTCGACGCCAAAGACCCGTTTACCTTCCTTCAGGAACAGTTCGCTCAGAAGGCCGGTACCGGAACCAAGGTCCGCAATGACGGACTCCAGAGTCAGGCCACAGTCTGACTTGAGTAAGTCGATAATCGCGGCAGGATAGCCGGGACGAGACTTGAGGTAGTTCTGGACGCGGTTTGAGAACCGCTTAGTCGGATCGAGCACGACCGAAAGTTAACAACGATGGAGTTCCAAAAGCAACGCTATGTGTCAGAAGCCCGACCGTTAGGGAGGGCTTGGTCGTCATCTCCGCGGCACAACACTCGCAGAAACCCGCGGCTGCGCCGCGTAATGTTTCGCAAATATTCGAAAACCAAGCAGTAAGGCAAGCAGAAACGCAAACGTCAGAGGCAAACGAATGTCAGACTTCACCAGCATGTAATAATGCAGCACGGCAAAAATTCCGGCCAGATAAACGATTCGATGTAGCCGCGCCCAACGCTTGCCGCCAAGTCGCTTGACCATCTTGTCGGTCGAAGTGATTGCCAGCGGCAGCATAAGGAAAAAAGCAGTCATACCAATCGCGATAAAAGGCCGCCTGGCAACGTCACCAGGGATTGTCTTCAGATGAAAGAAGCGATCGAAGGCAATATAAGTCATTAAGTGAAGCGAACCGTAGAAGAAGGCAAAAAGTCCCACCATCCGACGAAACCTTATCAGCCAGTTTAGTCCGCTAATCCTTCGCAATGGCGAGACAGCCAGCGAGATAAGGAGGAAAAGCAGCGTCAGCATGCCGGTTGTGCGCGTCACAAACTCCAGCGGGTTCGCGCCGACCTGTTTTCGATACACGTCCCAGAGCAAGAGCACCAGCGGTACCAGGCCGTTGACGAAAAGCAGTGACTACTGACTATTGACCATCGTCAGTAATTCGCTCTCAAATCCATCCCCTCGTACAGATGTCCCACCTGCTCGGTATAACCATTGAGTAGAAGCGTGTTGCGCCAAGTGAATTCGCCGATACGATGCTCGGTTCTCTGACTCCAGCGCGGATGATCCACGTTGGGGTTTACATTTGAATAAAAACCGTATTCGTCCGGCGCTTCGATGTTCCACGTGGTTGGCGGTTGATCCGCAACCAGACTAATCTTCACGATTGATTTAATGCTCTTGAATCCGTATTTCCACGGCACAACCAGGCGAATTGGGGCGCCGTCCTGCGCCGGCATTATCTGCCCGTACATTCCACTGGCCAGAATCGTGAGCGGATGCATGGCCTCGTCCAAGCGCAAACCTTCCACGTAGGGCCAATCCAGCACACCGGTATTTTGATTTGGCATCCTGTTCGGATCCAGCAATGTCTGAAAAGCTACATAACGCGCCGAAGAAAGAGGTTCGACCTGTTTCAAAAGCGTTGCCAGGGGAAATCCCACCCACGGAATTACCATCGACCAGCCTTCGACGCAGCGAAGCCGGTAGATTCGCTCTTCCTGCGGTGCCAGCTTCAACAAATCATCCAGATCGAAAACCTTTGGCTTATTTACCAGGCCTTCGACTGCAACAGCCCATGGCCGAGTAACAAAGCCGCGTGCTTCCGAGGCCACTGAGCGTTTGTCGGTCGACAACTCGTAGAAGTTATTGTAGTTGGTGATGTCTTCGAACGAAGTTAGTGGTTCATTAACTTTGAATCCGTTGCGCTCAGCTTCGTCAGAAGACTGCCTTACCAAACCAGCGATTTTTGGACGCTCCTCGACGACGGCAGGCGGCGGATTGAGCTTGCGATAAAGCAATCCTGTCGCGGTAACCGAGCCGGCGAGAATCGCGCCACGCATGAACAACCGACGATTCAGATAAACCTTCCGGTCAGTTATTTCGCTCGACTTAATGTCCGAGGGCTTCTTTATCAGCATCCTTGTTTATTAGTCGCTGAACTCGCTAGTTCCTTACCGAACTATCGTCATTCTGCGCCCTACCTCATGTTCGGGCTTCTGCCCGCACCTGAGTTGAGAAATCGCTTGAACGCCAAGTCCGCAAATATTAGTATCGCGGCGTTTTTTCCGGCGAGCAACTCTGACGCCGAAATAATGGCAAAAAATCAGTTAACGAAAAGAGCCGATGGAGATCATCGCGCCGCTCTGCTTGCCGGATTTCTCGGCTGGACACTCGATGCATTCGATTTCTTTCTAGTTGTCGTCACTCTGACCGCTATTGCCAAAGAGTTTCACCGAACGGATAAAGAGATTGCGCTTTCGATAGCCCTGACGCTTGCCTTTCGTCCGGTGGGCGCGTTTATCTTCGGGTTGCTTGCCGATCGTTATGGGCGGCGTTTGCCGCTGATGCTCGATCTCGTTTTCTATTCGGTGATCGAGGTTTTGTCCGGCTTGGCTCCGAATTACGCCACGTTTATGGTGCTGCGCGCGTTGTTCGGCATCGGTATGGGCGGCGAGTGGGGGGTCGGCGCATCTCTGGCGATGGAGAAAGTGCCGCCGAAATTGAGAGGCATGCTGTCGGGACTGTTGCAGGAAGGCTACGCTGCCGGCTATCTACTGGCCGCCGTTTGCTACTTCTTTGTATTTCCGCGTTGGGGCTGGCGGCCTTTGTTCTTCATCGGCGGATTACCCGCCTTACTGGCGCTGTTTGTTCGTTTTCGTGTAAAGGAGTCTGAAGTTTGGGAGCGGACTAAACACGAAACTTGGGGCCAGCTCGGTCGAAGCATTGCTTCGCACTGGAAGCTTTTTGTCTATTTGACCCTTCTGTTGATGATGATGAATTTCGTTTCACATGGCACACAGGACATGTATCCCACATTTCTCGAGCGCCAATGGCATTTTGGCCCGCGCCAAAGAATCTCGATCACGGCGCTTTCAATGATAGGCGCGATCATCGGAGGAGTTTTATTCGGCTACATTTCTGATCGCTGGGGGCGTCGCCGATCGATGATCGTGGCGTTGCTGTGCGCGATCGTGGCGGTTCCGCTATGGGCTTTTGCTCCATCTCTGGCATTCCTGGTGATTGGAGCGTTCTTAATCCAATTCATGGTGCAGGGAGCCTGGGGCATCATTCCCGCCCATCTTTCTGAACTATCGCCGGACTCAGTTCGCGGTTTCTTGCCAGGGTTCGCCTATCAATGCGGAGTGCTGCTTGCCGGCTCAGTCGCATACATTGAAGCTGTCTTTGCCGAAAGAATGAGTTATCCCATGGCAATGTCAGTCACGGCTGTGACAGTGTTTGCCGGTGCAGTGCTGGTTATTGCACTCGGTCGGGAAAAACGCGGAATCAATTTTGGCGAGGTCATCATTAACGAGTGATGCAAGATTTGAAAACACGATTGATAGCCGTTTGAATTCTCTGTGCCGCGTGTTGTGAGATTGATCGAAGTCTCAGTTCAGGCGCAGAAAGGCACTTGCATGGCTGGTTATTCTGCAACGCCACTCGTCAAGAAACTTGGAATCAAGTCCGGGTTCAACGTCGCTTTAATAAACGCGCCGGCAGGTTTCTCTTCGGAACTCGACCTGCCCTCAGACGTGACAATCGATTGTTCAGTCAATCGGTCTTGCAGCGGGTTTGGTGGACACGAAGATTTGCGCGGTCAATGAAGTTTGGTCCGGTCTGAAATTCGTTTCTCGCTTGAAAGATCGGCCTTCCTAAGCGGATTTCCTAATCGGATCTTCGCGCGAAGGCCCGGCGTCAATTGTTTCCACAGAAACTGTGGAAATGCTGTGGATTACGCTATGAGCCTGGGATCCAAACCGCTACATTTCAGTGACTTGCAGCATTTTGCACAGGCCAACAGCCCTGCACAGAAAGTCCCTCTTCATTGCCGTTCCGGGGAGACGCCCGCGAACTAACCTCAAAATCACACTTTGACTAGCGCGGCCGTCTAGCGCCGGAGTACCGCAGCCTAACGAATGAGCGGCCCTCGCCTACTCAACAGTTGGTTTAGAGTCAGGCTTGTGCCGCCAAACGATCGTTAGATCGTAACAATCAAATGTGACGACGAGAAGAGAAAAATCTGGCGCAGAACTTGTAATGGATCGATCGGATGCCCAGCAGCAGGCGTCCTTTCAACAGATCGAATCCACTAATAGTTGGACCATGATTGAATGCTCGAAGGTTTTGCGTGATACATACGGCGAACGCTTTCTATCGCGATCACGAACACGCGGTTTTATTGAATCATTTTCGCTTCGCATTTTCAGCATAATGAAAACAGATTGATGTTCAGCAGATCAACGATGGAATTCAACTCGCCGTATCTTTTTCTTTCTACACACGTTGTGCAAGAGAAAGTTTTTTCTACTAACTTCGCGTGGTAAATTGATCGCTTATGAACGTTAGATCAAATAAAGCGAGAAACAGGTTGCAAAAAAATTCTTCGTACATATAATGCCAGTCCCTTGCCAATTAGAGGTGAACGCACCGGCGATCGAGTTGACGAGTTTAGCATTTGAATCAGCGGCAATTATTTAACCTCGCAAGATAACGTCAGCCATTCCTGCGACCAACCTCGATGCGCTTTGCGTTTCAGATGCGTTGATGCGTGAGGGGCATCGCTTCGCCTTGCCAAATCGGCAGCGCGTAGCAATCAACATTTAGTTCGTTAAGGGTTCGGACGAACCAGGGTGCAAGGCGGCTTGTCTGTCTGCAACTAAGTGTTTCTGTTTGCAGAGTTCGGGTTGAGAATCGTTAGTGGAGCGTGAAGATGACGAGACAAGCGGAAGTAAGCGTGATTGGCCTTAAAAGATGCCCACGGTGCGAAGAGTCGCTGCCGATTTCAGAGTTTGGAGTGTGCCGAGCACGAAAAGACGGGTTGAATCTTTATTGCAAGCGCTGTATCCGCGAAAAAATTGCCCAAAGCCGGCAAGCCCTGCGCGAGTATAAGAACGCGCGTACCAAACACGGGTCAGCTCCGGCTCCCGGCCAAGCCAGCCTGACGATGGACGCGAAATCAGGCTTTTCGCCGCGACGAATTGCGCGGATGCTGAGAAAACTTTCGCCAGCAGACCGTGTGCGCGAGGCCATTCGCTGCGGTGCGCGCACGCAGAAGCACATTGCGCAGGTTACTAAACTGCCGAAAGACGAAGTTTGTGACGCTTTGGCTAATCTTTTGCTCTGGACGCGCGAGATCCGTACCGAGGTCGTCAGCCATACGCGAATGTATTTCGTGAACGAGACCGCTGACGAGTCATCTAAGGCTCGGAAGGCGGCCGAAGCGAAACGAAAACGCAGCCTCAACTCTTCGTTTAGTTCGGTCGGCGTCTTGATGCCAGGTAGAAAGCCATCCGCAAAAGGCAAGAAGCGCCCGGCAAGAACTAATCCTGGCATCAAGGCGAAGGAAAAGGGCGCTTGACTCCTCAATAACGGAACCCAATCACATCCATCATTCGTTGAATGCCTTGAGCACTTCTTCGGCGTGATCGTCAGGTTTAACCTTGCTGAAGATCCTTTTGATTTTACCTTTCTCATCAATCAGGAAAGTCATGCGGTTATTACCCATGTACGCTCGACCCATGAATTTTTTCTCGCCATACGTCCCATAGCTTTCGGAGATGACACGGTCTGTGTCAGCCAGCAAGCGGAAGGGCAAGCTAAACTTCTCTGCAAATTTCTGATGCGACCGTTCATTGTCGAGCGAGACTCCCAGAACTTCTATGCCGCGCTTCTTGAACTTCGCGAAAGAATCGCGGAATGAACAGGCTTCTTTGGTACAGCCGGGGGTATCATCCTTCGGATAAAAATACAATACGACTTTCTTGCCGCGAAAATCTTTTAGACGCACTGGATTTCCCTCCCCATCTTTCACGTTGAAATCAGGGGCCTTGTCTCCTTCTTTGAGTTTTGTCGCCATTTTTGTTTGAATCCTATTTTTTCCAGATGAACTATCGATGAATTGTAACAATCTGAACTTCAAAGCCGCAACGAACACGATGATGAACAAAAAGAAATCAGGGCTGACCTCGGCCCGAGCAACAACGAACAAGGTGACGGCGGGCTATTGGTTGGTTAAGCAGGAGCCGCAAGCCTATTCGTTTGACGATCTGGATCGGGACGGCCGCACTGAGTGGACTGGCGTCCGGAACTTCCAAGCCCGAAACAATTTGCGACTAATGAGAGCAGGAGACCAAGTCTTCTTCTATCACTCGGGCAAAGAAAAGAGCGTCGTAGGAATTGCGCAAGTTGCAAAAGCAGCTTATCCAGACCCTACTGCGGATGATCCCGCATGGATCGCAGTCGACATCAAGCCCGTGAAACGCTTATCGGAACCAGTTCCGCTGACATCGATTCGCGCCAATCCTAAGCTAAGCAACTTGTTGCTCATTCGCCAATCCCGTTTGTCGGTTATGCCGGTCACGAAAGAGGAGTTCGAGGAAATTGTAGCGATGGGCACGGAAAAAAGATTAGGAAGGTGAGCTTGAGTTCTTCGTTAGGCCCGGCGAATGAACTTTGCGGCAATCCATCCGAGCGGAACAAGCACGGCCAGATGAATCCAGTCATAACCGCCGGTGGTAGTTCCACCGAAGTGATTGCTAATCATGAGAAAGACAACCGGCACAGCCATAAACGTGTTCTGCTTTGAACGAAGCTTTGCCTGGGCAGAAAGCGTTTCGTCGGGTTTCTCTCCGGCTTTAATGGCCTCGATCATCCTTCGCTGTGCTGGGAGAATTCGCATCCATACATTGGCCGCCATAATCGTGCCAAACATCGCGCCAACGTGGATATAGGCGGCGCGGCCGCTCAATACGCGCGTTAATCCATAGGCGGTGCAAACGACCAGAACGTAAGCAACCACAGAGAACAGCTTTTCGCTTCGGCTCAGAGGCGAAATCATCATCAAGTCATAAAGTAGCCAGCCGATAATCAAGGTCCCGACTCCGATTACCACCGCAGCGCCCACGCTGATTCCCGAGACATCCGCGTCAACCAGCGCGCCGCCGCCCAAATAGTAAACAATGATCAGCAGTGCCAGACCGCTCAGCCACGTCGTTGCGGCTTCCCAGCGAAACCAATGAAGTCTGCGCGAAAGCTCATCCGGCACTTTCCGTTTCTCAACCACGTAGAAGCCACCACTATGAACCATCCAGATCTGCGCCGCGGCACCAGTAGCTCGTATGGCTTTCTCTTCTTCGCTCAAGCGCGCGTCCAGCCAGGTGAAGTAATATGTCGTCCCAACCCACATGATGCCCGCAAAAACATGTATCCAGCGGGCTAATAAATTGAGCCATTCGCTGATCGTTGGATTGATGGTCATTTGCAGTGCCCCGGCAAAGCGAAGCGACGACGGCGCTTTGGATCGATTCCCTCTCTGCCATTGGGAGAGGGGTCAAGGGGAGAGGGTCAAGGGGAGAGGGGCTGCAGGCGGGTACGCCCTCGCCCCAACCCTCCCCAACGGGGGAGGGAGCCGAACAATCCAAAGCGGTGTCGCGCTACGACCACCCCAGCGCGGCTGCCGCGCCGGGAATCCGGCTTTGCCGCCGCACTTCAGAACGCCTCCTAGCTTCCACGGTAGGTCGAGTATCCGAATGGACTCAGCAGCAAAGGAACATGGTAATGCTGCGACGGGTCGAGAATCGTGAAAACGACCGTCACCTGCGGATAAAAGCTCTCGACATTCTGTGCAGCAAAGTACTTGCCCGTATCGAACATCAAACGATACACGCCGCCTAAAAGGGCCAAATCCGATGGAACTAAGGCCGAGATTCGTCCATTTGCATCAGTCGTGCCTTTTCCGACCAACTTCCAGCCGCCGGCTGCTTCGACTTCAAGAGTGACCGGCACGCCTTTGGCCGGTCGACCGCCTGAAGTATCGATTACATGAGTGGTTATTCCGCTCATTAGTTAAGAAGCTTCTGCAGCCTTAAAGTTGTAATCTTTCGCTGTTCTTCCGCGGCGCCGATTAATTCCGTTTCCCGATCATTTTGTAATCGATGTCGTAGAATCGTCAGCATTTCCTCTGAAGTCTTACCGCTGGCGCATACAATGAAGATAAAGCCAAAACGCCGCTCGTATTCACGATTTCCGTCTGCCAAGGCGGCTGTTGTTTCCGCCGCCGCGCCCTCAATTCCCGATTGCTCCTGCGCTGACCACTTCCGCGCTTCGGCCGGTTGAACATCGGCGGCCTTTTTCTCGCCAATCTTGGGGTGGGTGCGAAAGGCTTCTAACCAATCTTCTTCACGCAACGACCGCCAAATATTGCCGGCTTTCTCCAAAACCTCGTCCAGATTTTGAAAAGGCCGTGCTTCTGTCATCTGCCTTGCCCAGTTGCGCGAGCCGCAAGATTTAAGCAATTCAGCTCGCGCTCTAGCCGCTGGGAGTCGATTCAGCCATTGAACCGATTGATTCATTGACTTATTGATTCGATTGTCCCGAAAACCCGCAAGCGGCTAACCCCACCATCTGGGAAAATATTGAAGCGCACGTGCGAGGCAGTGCCGGCGTCCATCACTTCGTCAAATAAATGGCGGGTGTGCGCTTGTAGCTTTGTGCGCGCGAGAAGTGGCTTCCAGACAAACTGCGGATCCTGCAAAGTCTCAAGCTCGGCGCCTGCGGCGCTGCACGCTTCCAATGAACAGCTTTCCGGAAAGTTGCCCTTAAAGTAAGAGGTGTCAACTTCCAGACGCTTAATGTGACCCGACGCACCGAGCTTTATGATCGTCCAGTCATGACCCGGCCCCCGACGCCGTTTCGTTTCCCAGCCGTCGCTCATGTTTTCCGCCCGTCCGGGCATGATCAAATTATGCCGATGACCAAAGAACATGTCGCTACATGACAGAACCAGCCCGCCATTTTCCGCCGCTGCCAGATCAATTTCGCCGCCGGTCGCCCTCAAGCGATCCCAATCGGGGACAACTTCGCCGTAGACGCGCAGTCGCGCCACTCCACCATCCGGATAAATCTTGAAGCGAAGATGAGTCCAACGCTGATCGCTGGTAAGAGCGAAGGAATTTCGCGAGTCGCCATTGAGATTCGACTTCAGCAGAATCTCAGTCCACTCGACCGTCTCACTTGCCAGTTGCTCAATAGTAGGAACGCCGTCCTTCGCACAAGCTTCAAGAGAGCACTGTTCCGGATAATTACCTTTGAAGTAACTGGTATCGACAATGACGCCGCGGATCATGCCGGGCAAGCCAAGACGTATTATGCACCAGTCGAATCCGGGGGTTCGCCGGCGTCGCGTTTCCCAGCCATCTATCCACTTGCCAAGGTCGGTATACTTTCCTTCGATGAAAAGAGGTGATGACGGTTTCAGCAGGTTTTCTTTGGGCGCAAAGAACTCGTCGTTAGCCAAAAGCACCGCACCGCCCAGACGCTCGGAAGCCAAATCTATTAGCTCAGCGAAGTCCATAAGAAGTTAGCTACAAAAAGGCACAAGAAGCACAAAATATTAAAGGCAAATCATATCTCCCGGCTGAGAATATAGCTTCTTGATTTGGAGTTTCTGGCCACTCTTGAACGTTTGGATCTTCGGGACGAAGTAACTTTTCGATCAGAGCGCTTCGCTGACTTGTTTCTTCCATTCTCTTTCTGCGCTTTTTGTGCCTTTTTGTGGCTAATTCGTTTGGCGCAAGATAATCTGCCCCTGAGTGTTCGAGGCAAACGCGCCGCCATCATAAACCATCTGTCCGCGGACGAAAGTCTTTTCTACGAGACCCTGCAAAACCTCTCCCGCATACGGCGTCAATTTGTGCCGATGATGAATTATTTCGGGACGTATGGGAAATTCACGATCAGGATTCCAAATGACTATGTCCGCATCAAGCCCTGGGGCTATTGTGCCCTTGCGTTTCTCCAGCCCGACTTGTCGGGCGGGCGTGCGGCACAGCCATTCGGTCAGTTCATTCAGCCCAAAGCCGCGAGTGCTGGCTTCAGTCCACATCACAGGCAGGCGAAACTGCAGAGACGAAATTCCGCCCCAGGCTCTCATGAAATCCCCTTCCTCAAGGCACTTCATTTCGGACGGGCATGGCGAGTGATCGGAAACAACCATGTCGATCGTGCCATCGCGCAGCCCCGCCCAGAGCTGCTCGCGGTTTTCTCGCTCACGAATCGGCGGACAGCATTTGAATTCAGTCGCACCGTCAGGAATATCTTCGGCGGCGAAATGGAGATAATGGGGACAAGTTTCCGCCGTTACCTGGAGGCCGGAGTTCTTCGCTATGCGCAGCGAACGAAGAGCCTCTGCCGATGAATGATGAACGATGTGAATGCGGCAATCGGTTTCACGGCTGAGGCGAATCATTAACTCAATCGCCTGGTTCTCGGCTTCGGGCGGTCGCGAGCGCAAGAAAGTTTCATAAGAGCGACTGGCCGTGTTGTTGTCCGGTGATGATTGAGCGCAACAAGCGTTGTCAATCGGCCCCGGCACTTCCGCGTGCACGATCAGCAATGCGCTAAGCCGCGCAAGTTCCGGCATCGCTTCGCGCAGATTGTCTTCGCTGACATTGGGAAATTCATCGACTCCGGAATGAACCAGAAAGCATTTGAAGCCGACCACGCCTGCCTCCCAAAGGTTATGTAGCTCGCTCGTATTGCCGGGCACGACGCCACCCCAGAAAGCGACATCGACGTGCAGTTTGCTTCGCGCTGCTTTTAGTTTTGCCTGAAAACCTTCAACAGTCGTCGTTGCAGGAATGCAGTTGAGCGGCATGTCGACAATGGTTGTCACACCGCCTGCGGCGGCGGCGCGGGTCGCTGTCTCAAAACCTTCCCAATCGGTCCGGCCCGGCTCGTTAACGTGAACATGAGTATCAACCAGGCCCGGCATTACAACTAAGTCGGCGCTCGCCTCAAATAATTCTTTGTTGGAAGAATTCGCTTCGAAAGGCTCGATAGCCTGGATGCGGCCGCCGCGAATGAACACCGAAGCGGGGTCTACTCCATGTTCGGTGACAACCCGGCGACCGCGGATGACAAGGTCGGATTGGGACATCGCTTTAGGCGGCCCAGTTCCCCGGCGGCGGGGGCGGCGCTGGCGGATAGCTCGGCAAAGTATCTGGAAATACTTGCCGGTAAGCCGCGGCGTAGGACGCAAACGAAATTGGTAAAATGAGAATCAATCCGACGTAGCAGGCGAGAACGCCGAGGATAGCGAGGCCGGCGTTTAGCAAGACCAATCCCAGGAGACCGCCAAAGTTTTTCATAGCAGCTCGGGCGCTGGTCTTTATGGCCTCCCAGCCAGACAGTTTCCGATCGACGATCAAGGGATAGGCCAGCAGGAATAGGACGTTAAGCACCAAGCCTACGGCTACCGCGAAGATTACGAAAAAGATTAGGATTACGAAGAATATTACTGGCGGTGCCTCATTGCTGATTCGAATTGCGGCTGTTCGCCGCGCATCTTTCCCAACAAACATAAGTAGAGACCGCACATCATGGGCCCGATCAGCACGACTGGCACCGCACCGCCGATCAGCATTGCTACGAGCGTGATGCCCAGAAACAACCAATAATGATCTTTTATTGAGTCCCAGCCGATCTTCAAGCATTCCACGGGCGCCACGGCGCCGCTGAAAAACTCGAGGGGAAGAGAAGTCATGATCACCGTCCTCCGTTCGCATCACACGGCCGACATTTATCACGGGTCTGGGTCACGCGCAAAACCATTTTTCTATTATCGTGAGGCGGCTGGGTTGTTTCTGAGCCAGCCAGGCTGATTGATTAATACTCTAATCTGCTGACGAATTGACTCGGCATATACTGCAGCGCCCTTTTTGTTCGGATGACCTATGGCCGCCAAACGGCAATGCACAAGATGATCTTCTCTTATGATTTTTTGCTCGCTCGTCTCGTCGAACGGCCGTCTATAAAATTCTTTGCAAGCTGCAACGCGTTGGCTGCGCCGCTCGTCGTTAGCTCTAAGGGTTACTTTTCCGAGAGTAATTACGACCAGAAACTTTCTCAGCGCGGACGCGTCAAATCCCCACAATTGCGATTGGCTGGCAGCGAATGAGTTCTCTGGAGCGAAAGGAATTTGCGCGAACATTACACGTTGCGGAGAGCCCCTGGTCTTTAACAGGAGATCAGCGTTGGCCGCCGCCGCCGCGAGCGCTTCATTCGAGGAGCGATACCATTCTGCCGAAATGCTGATCAACCGTGCTCGCAACTGCTTGTCGTTCAGCGGTGGTGCTCCGGCTTCCGGTGCATAGAATCTCTTTGCCAGCGCTCGCATAAAAAGATCGTTCGGTGTTTTGTCTGAAATTATTGGAAAGTAGCCGGTCACGATCACGTGCGCACTCGAAAAAGACGAAACAATTCTCGTTAGCAGTTCTTCGACTGGAGATCCGCATTTCGCATGCGCGTACTCCCGTATGCTTTGAGAAGTATTCGCCGCGTTGAGAATGCGACGCGAATCGAGATCGTTGATACAACCATCGACCAGAACGAGATCGACGCCGGCAGGATCGGCGTACGACTTTAGCGCAGCGTCAATTTGCTGATTGATCGTCGGCCAGGCGCGTCCGATTTCGTCATCAATTGGCATCACGGCTGGTTCCGGCTCAACTGAGCCAATAACAGCCCCAGCATGCGCTTCGATGGTTCCGCGCACGTCTCGTCCGGTTGTCTGCTGCAGCCAATTCTTTACCAGGTACCACGCTTTGTGCTCTTCCTTAAGTCCTTGTCCCCAGAGAATCGAGTCGCCGAGTACGAGGAGGTTGAACGGCCGTGGTTTTTTGTCGTCGGTAAGTCGAGACGATTGTGCACAAACAGCTGTCCAGAAAAAGAAAAAAATTGTAAGGACAGCAGGCAGCCGCCGAGGAGCGAGGTTATGAATTCTCTTAAGAGAAGGTGTATGGACCATAGAAAGGGCGTTCGTGTGTTTGTTAGCTCGCCTGAAGCTGAAGCAAAAAGTCCTGAAGTAAATTCAGCGCCACTTGCAAGCGATAAGATTTGGTTGAGCGCAGATCATCAATCGGAGAAATTTCAGCCGTAAGAGCGGTGGTGGCAGCCGCTATTGTTTCGCTATTGATCGACTTGTTCCGCAAGGTGCTTTCGGTCTTGTGACAGCGAATTGGAATCGGCGCCACGCTTCCGAGGGCGACACGGACGTCATCAATTCGATCGCCAATCAGGCCACCAACACCTGCGAAGCAAACTTTCGAGATAGCCTGGGCCTTGCGGGTTCCGACCTTGCGATAGTAATGCCTCAACCGCTTAGTGGTGCGCGGCAAGCGAATTGCGCGCAGCAGTTCGTCTGGCCGGATGTTCATCTGTTTGTAACCGATATGAAATGAATGATAAGGAATTGTTCGCAAGCCTTGCGTCGATATCAATTCCAGTTTCGCATCATATGCGAGCAATGCCGGGGGCGAATCTGCCGCTGGCGAAGCATTGACAATATTGCCTCCAAGGGTGCCCCGATTCTGAATCGCGATGCCCCCAGTTTCCTTCGCCGCCTGGCAAAGCATAGGAAATTCTTTGCGCAGAACATCTTGGCTTTGCATCTCAGTGTAGGTAGTAAGTGCACCCAGCGTTACTTCCGTCTCCGTTACATCGATCCCGCGCAGTTCTTTCAGATTCCAGATGTTGATGTATTTCTTTTGGGGCAGGTTTCCTGCTTCCAACAATACCATCAAATCCGTTCCGCCTGCGAAAGGTTTCCAGGTCCCGTTTTGCTGCGAAAGCACCTCAAGGGCTTCGCGCAAGTTCGCAGCAGAGATTAATTGGTAGGTTGGTACGTAGGCTCTCACGATTGCGTACCCTGACAGGCCTGAACCACAGATTCGAAGATCTTCATATAACCAGTACAGCGACAGAGATTCCCTGCCAGACCATTACGAATTTCCGCTTCATTTGGATTCGGTATTTGTTCAAGTAGATTCACCGCCGCCATCACCATCCCCGGCGTGCAAATGCCACACTGCGCGCCTCCACATTCGATGAACGCTTGCTGTACGGCGTGTAATTGATTCTCGCTGGCGATGCCTTCGATTGTTCTAATCTCGGCGCCTTCGACCTGCGCGACCGGCACCAGACAACTGTTAACGATCTGGCCATCGATCATCACGGAGCACGCGCCGCACTCGCCTTCGCCGCATCCTTCTTTGGTACCGGTTAGTCGCAACTGTTCGCGTAGCACATCAAGAAGGCGCTCAAGGGGAAAAGCATGAAGTGTTCGCGGCTCGCCGTTCACCTTACAACCAATATCTATCTTTTCAGACACAAGAGTTGTCCTCTGCATTCCTTTGCGAGATCCGTGATCTCTCCATTATCGCTTCCGGCATCAGCGGAATTTGATTGAAACTAACGCCCGTCGCATTCTCAATCGCATTCAAAATTGCCGGTGCTGGTCCGTCCATCGGCAGCTCGCCAATACCTTTCGCGCCAGCTGGCCCGAAAGCGTAGGGATTCTCTTGAAAGTAAACGCGAATCGGTGGAATGTCCGCCGCGGTCGGCATGATGTAGTTGGTCATCTGGCCGTTTGCCATGCGTCCATTCTGCCAAACCACATTTTCATAAAGCGTGTACCCGATTGCCTGGGCTACACCTCCCTCGATTTGACCGGCAGCGAGCACCGGATTGATCACGCGACCAACTTCCTGCACGGCGACGAAATCATCCACATGCGCTTCATATGTTAAGGTGTCGACGGACACCTCGGCGACATAAACAGCCCAGGCAAAAGCGCCGTACGCGTCGCCCTGATATTTTTCATCGTCCCAGCGAATGCCCGGCGGCGGTTCGTACTTGCTGAAAGATTTCAGCGGGCCAAACTTTGCGATGTATTCGCCGCACGCTTTTTGAAATTCAGCCTGCGTATATTGATCCTTCAATAGGCCGCTGCCCATCAGCGTCTGCTTCAGGCCCAGCACTGCCGACTCAACCAACTTGCCCACGATCATCGCGGTACGCGAGGCAACCGTGGGTCCACTGTTGGGAACTTGCGCAGTATCGGGCTGTGTTATTTCGATTGAATCATAATCGACGCCCAGCGCCTCGGCAGCGATCTGCGCAAGAATCGTGTTTGTCCCCTGGCCAATCTCTGTGCTGGCGGCCAGCACCTTGACGCGTCCTGCAAATGTCGCTTCCGCGCCAACGACTGATTGCAAGAAGAGTTCGCCTGAGCCGGTAAATCCTGCTCCGTGCATGAACGAAGCAAAGCCAATGCCTTTCTTGATCCGAGATGGAAAGAGCGCGGACGCCCTCATCCGCACAGCGCGCGAAGGCGCCCGATTCTCCTTCGCGAAGTGTTCGCGTTTGGCTCGATAGTCGCTCAACTCGAACGCGCGATTGAGCAAACCCTCCAAATCAACTTTTTCGCGAATGACCTGGTTGGTTGCCGTAGTCTCGGCTTCACGAATGAAATTGCGTCGTCGAAATTCTTCGGGAGTCAATCCCAGAGTTTTCGCAACCTTATCCATGTGTCGCTCCAAGGCGAAGATACTCTGTGGCGCCCCAAATCCTCTGAAAGCCCCGTGTGGAGGCATGTTGGTCGCGACCGCCTTAGTGTGAATGCGGACATTAGGACAAAAGTACGGTCCGCCGGCGTGAATCGTTCCGCGTGAAAGTACGACTGGCGAAAGCGTGCAATACGCGCCGCCATCGATCACGAAATCGATTTCCATTGCCAGAAGCTTTCCGTCTTTCGTGACTGCCGTCTTGTGGCGCGTGCGCGAAGGATGCCGTTTTGTCGTGGCGACCATATCTTCGGCGCGGTCATAAATTATCTTGACCGGTTTGCCTGATTTCAAAGCCAGCAATGCCGCATGACCGGCAATCATCGAAGGATATTCTTCCTTGCCGCCAAAGCCGCCGCCGGTTTCGGTTTGAATCACCCGAATTTTTTCTTCCGGCAAGCCGAACAACTTGATCAGCGCTTTGTGGACGTAGTAAGGACATTGCATCGAGCCCCACACGGTCACGCCGTCATGAGGATTCACGACCGCAATCGCGCCGTTGTTCTCGATATAAAGTTGCTCCTGCGCTCCGGTGTGATACTCGCCTTCAACGATGAAATCTGCTTTTGACCAGACGTCATCGACATTACCTTTATCGACGAGACGATCCGAATGTGGCGCCGCGCTTCTTCGAGCAGATACTTGTCCCGATGAGCAAGTAAGAGAATCGGCTCTTCAGGATGATTTACAACTTTCTCGGCGAGGTAAGGCTGGTCGTTTAGGATTAGCGCAACATAGTTTTCGCCGGGAATATCTTTGGCGGTGACAATAGTGAACTGATCCCAGGGTATCTCGCCTTCGAAGGAAATATTTTTGATGAGTCCACGGGGAACGGAACTGCGCACGGTCACACCATGCAACATTTCCGGAAAGGTTAGATCATCTATGTAAAGCGCCTGGCCGGTGACTTTCTTGCGACCTTCTTTGCGGGGAACGGACTTTCCAACGAGGCTCATGAATTTCAACCGACTAAAGAATTACCTGAGCGATGGCGCGACTTTATCGGCGTCTTATCCCAAAGGATGGACTTCTGCTGTGGTGGCGGACAACGAGAATCCGAATTGTATCGTTCACAATACGGAAGAGAAAATGATAAGGAAATCGCTGGAGGTTTACGCGACGAACGTCACGCTCGCGAACAGCGAACGATTTGGGCTTCTCAACTGCAGTCAAAATAAAATGCCTTAACTCGCTATAGAACTCGTCCGCAAGTTCAGGCGTACTTACCTGCTCGTAGTACTTCATGATGCTGGAGATGTCAGATGAGATTTTCGGATGAAAGACAAGCCGCATTAGCTTCGGCGGCGCTGAATCTGTTGGTCAAGTTGCTCCAGTGACATGCCAAGCGCCGAATTCGCATCAAGTTCCGCATCGCGCAGCAAGGCCTCTGCGATCCCTTCATCATCATCATGAAGGACCGGCGAAAGTGAGCCCAGCAAATGCGCCGCGAGAATAGCCCTGTGGTTCTCAGGTAAAGCTAACGCGAGTTTTTCTACTTCAGTAATCGTGGCCATGAAACGAGTATATTGACGCCAGGTTTTTGGGGCAAGCCTCAAGACTGAATCGACCCTACAGCTAGACCGCGTAGAAACCCAATCGTAAGGCGACATACAGCGCCTCGCTGGTAACTTTCTTGCGACCCTCTTTGCGGAGGATTGGTTTGCCGATGAAGCTCATCAGGGAATGCTTTGCGACTGTTCTTCAGGATCAGTCTGGGCTGGGGTAAATTGAAACAACACTAATTATCATGAACTATCATTTTGATCCTATCTACTTCTTCTGCCCAGGCCCCGGCAACTGCTCTCAGGCTCGCTTCGTGTGTAGGATGAGGCTCATGCTGGCCAACAGTGAATAGCTGTGCTCCTGCAATCCATCTTCCATAACCATACGGAACTTAGCCTACTTTGCGACTGTCGTTCAAGAAAGCCACGCGCTTGAGCAACTGCAGGGCAACCGAAGTGATCGACAGCGCGTTACAGAACCGCGAGCGGTAGCGAGCGGATGCAATGCTCAACTCGCCAATTCCTCAACATCCTTTACAACGTTACTTGAAAACTAGCCTCGTTTGTTCATGCACGTTGCGCCTAGCATCCGCTCGCTACCGCTCGCGGTTCTGTAGCTAACATCTATTGAGATCGTTCACACCCTTACTTATCGAGCGGTTCATCCTGATCGTATAAAACATAAGCTATCGCGCCGCCCATTTGTTCTTCAGTCCAAAGATAACGTTTGCTGCCGCCGTAAGCCCATGGGCTTCTCTTGCTATCCCAGCTTCTCGCCTCCCTCAGCTTACGTGTGGCATTTGCCTTGAATGCAGTCAGCACTTTCTCCGGCTTCCGATCAGCTGTTACGACGGTATGGATGTGATTAGTACGAACGTTGATCGCCCACAGTGACCATTTGCGGATATCACACGTTTCTCGAATAGCTTCTTCTATAAGTGCCCGCTCCCGGACCCGTAGCTTTACTGGTGGCTGTTTGAGCGCACGCCGATTGTAACGCCATCGCGCCTGATTGGCAGGCAGTTTAGGCGTACTGTGAGTGTGATGAAATCGGTCGACTGACCCTGACCTTCCATGCAACCAGGTTCCATAGCTCCGAAATGTTATTAAGTAACCAACGGGAGTATGTTCGTCTCGGAACTCTCGGTGAGGTTGCATTGCTCTTCTCAGAGGATTGGGAGTCCTACAATTTAACTTGCAGCTAGCATCCGCTCGCTACCGCTCGCGGTTCCGTAACGCTTCGTCTCTAACTAAATCTCCACCGCTACGCGCGTGGGCGCGCTGGCCTGAACTTGCAGCTAGCATCCGCTCGCTACCGCTCGCGGTTCCGTACCGCTTCGTCTCTAACTAAATCTCTACGGCCACGCGCGTGGGTGCTCCGGCCTGATCGCGCGAGTGCATTGTTTCAGCCTCGCTGGTAATGCGGGTGGGATAGCGCTCGTTCCAGCAGGCGACGCACGCCTCGTCCGGATTCAGGCCCGTTGCGGCCAGCATGCCATCGAGCGAAAGGTAACCGAGCGAATCGGCTTCGATGAACTCGCGAATTCCTTCGACGGAGTAGTTCGCTGCGATCAATTCCGATTTGTTCGGTGTATCGACGCCGTAGTAGCAGGGACTAATCGTCGGCGGGCAGGAGATGCGCACGTGAATTTCTCTGGCGCCGGCTTCGCGCACCATGCGCACGATTTTCTTCGACGTCGTGCCGCGCACAATCGAGTCATCTATCAGCACGATGCGTTTGTTTTCGATCAGATGGCGCACCGGATTCAGTTTGATGCGCACTCCAAACGAACGAATTGATTGCCGCGGCTCGATGAAGGTGCGGCCGATGTAGTGATTGCGCACCAGTCCGAAACGGAATGGCAGGCCGCTCTCTGCCGAGTAACCGATCGCTGCCGGCACGCCTGAATCGGGAACCGGCACGACGATATCGGCATCCGCAGGCTGTTCAATCGCCAGCCGCTTCCCCATCTTATGACGCGATCGGTTCACTGACTGGCCAAAGATGATCGAATCGGGCCGTGAAAAGTAAACGTGCTCAAAGATGCACATCGAGTGCTTTTGCGCTGATAAAGGATGCGACGAACGCAAGCCGGCTTCGTTAATGACAACCATCTCGCCAGGCTCGATGTCGCGCACGTACTTGGCGTCAATTAGGTCAAAAGCGCAAGTTTCCGAAGCGATCACCCAGGTATCGTCGAGTCGTCCCAGCGCCAACGGACGAAAACCGCGCGGGTCGCGAATGGCAATCAGCTCCGAAGGCGTCAGGAAGAGCATCGAGAAAGCACCTTCGGTGTCGCGCAAGACTTCGGGAATTGCTTCGGCGATGCTGGCAGCGCGTGAACGCGCGACGCCATGCAGCACGACTTCAGTATCGGACGTTGAGGAAAAGATTGCGCCTTCGCTTTCCAGTTTCTTCCGTTCTTCGCGCGCAAACGGAAGATTGCCATTGTGGCAGACTGCGATCTGGCCATGCTGACAGGTGACCAAGAACGGCTGGCATTCGCGAATCGAAACTTCGCCTGCGGTTGAGTACCGCACGTGGCCGATCGCACTCGTGCCCTGCAGACGATCCAGTCGCTGTTGATCGAAACTCTCCGAGACATGGCCCATCGCGCGCTCAGAAACCAATCGCTCGCCATTCGAAGCAACAATGCCGCACGATTCCTGACCGCGATGCTGCAAAGCGTACAGGCCGAGATAGGTCAGGCGCGCCGCGTCCGGGTGTCCGAAGATACCGAACACACCGCATTCTTCGTGCAGTTTGTCCTCGAGCGAATCGATCATAGCTTGAGATTATCGCGCATTTGCGTCGCTTTCAACTACGCCATAACAGGAGCGAGACAAACTTTGCCGATTGAGCTATAAAGTTAGAGCAACGCCACAAGATTCGTTGATTAGTTTGAGGAGGTAAGACTCGTGAAGGAAGGACTTAAGCTCTGGCTTGCGCCGGCTGTTGCGTTCGTCTTGATTGTTGGTATCGCATATCAAACCAAGACAGAGGCTCGCGCAAACTCCTCAGCGCCGGCGGCCGTTGATGCTAAGGCAAGCTTTGAAGGCAAGTGCGCCAAATGCCACGGCAAGGATGGTCGCGGCAAAACTATTCGCGGCAAGCTTGTACATGCGCGCGATTTGACTGACGCCAGCTGGCAAAACAATGTAACCGATGAGCGTCTCTTCAATTCAATCAGTAATGGTAAAAGGAAGATGCCTGACTTTAAGAAGAGTCTTTCGGAAGAGCAAATCGATGCGCTTGTCGCTTATGTAAGGCATCTTAGGAAGTAAATCGCGCACGAAGGAAGATCAAAGTGCAAAAAGAGAGTCTCGCGCTTCGGATCGTAAAGATCACTCTTGCTATCGCGCTGATCGGCAGTCTTTTCATCGCCGGTTGGCGTATCTATCGACGCTTGCCTGCCGATCCTTCAGATGCTTCTCGGCACACCACAAATCCGCCCGGGCAAACCGAGTTGACAATAGTCCTGCGAAACGACCTGACGACTGCTGCGCCAAGTTTTCCAGTTGAACTTTATCCGTTAGATCTGCCGGCGCTCCAACGCGAGTTTCGGGCGACTCCACATCTCGCCAGACAATTCGATGATTTTCTCCTGCGGCGGCTGCAAGGCGTAACACCGGTTCGGGCGTCAACCGATAACCAGGGACGTGCGGCGGTCATGCTGAATTCGGGCAACTGGTGGCTGCACGCTAAGGCGTCGTTTGCCGGTGGCGAGACGGTTGAATGGCGCCTACCCGTCAGTGTTTCAGGCGGCCAAAGTACCGTTGAGCTCACCAGAGAAAACGCGTACGAGAGGACGAAGAAGTTTTGAAGGCTGTCAGTAGTTAGTTGTCATTGGGTCAGTTGGAAAATAATTTTCCTACTGACAACTGACTACGGACAACGGACCAACTAAAGATGAAAGCGCTGCGCTACGAAAATCAGAAGCTTTCCATCGCCGAAGTTTCGACACCTCAAGCCGATGGCGAAGCCCTGGTGCGCATGACCCTATCTGGAATTTGCAATACTGATCTGGAAATAGCGCGCGGATATGCGGGCTTTCAAGGAACTTTGGGACATGAATTTGTCGGCGTGATCGAGAGTCTGCCCAATGTGTCAGAAGCCGGCGCGTCAGCAAGGGCCTTGCCTGCTAACAGGCCCTCCCTGACGGTCGGGCTACTGACACCGGGTCAGCGCGTGGTCGGTGAGATCAACGCCGGCTGTGGATACTGTGACCTTTGTCGTGCCGGCGATCCGCGTCATTGTCCAAAGCGTACGGTGCTCGGCATTCTCGGTCGCGACGGCGCACACGCCGAGTTCTTGAAACTTCCCGTCAACAACCTCCTGCCGGTGCCGGATGAAATTTCTGACGACCGAGCAGTCTTCACTGAACCACTTGCCGCGGCGTGCGGAATCCTCGAGCGCGCATCGATCACCGAAGATATGCGCGTGGCAGTAATTGGCGATGGAAAACTCGGATTGCTGTGCACGCAAGTGATAGCTACAACCGGCGCCCCGGTCACATTGATCGGAAAGCATTCGAACAAGCTGCAAATCGCTGCACGCCGAGGAATCGAAACGCTTAGGGTCGATCAGGCTCAATCGCATGCGCGACATTTTGACGTTGTCGTCGAAGCTTCCGGATCATCTTCAGGATTCAATCTCGGGCTAAGTTTGCTGCATCCTCGCGGCGTTCTGGTGTTGAAATCTACCTTTCATGGTGCGGCGGAAATGGATGCCGCGCGCATCGTGGTCGATGAAATTAGCGTCGTTGGCTCGCGCTGCGGCCGATTCGCGCCCGCCCTGGAATTGCTGAAAACGAACGCGATCGATGTCGAGAGTTTGATCAGCGAAGAGTTCGCGCT
>WNFY01001255.1_pt1 | contig 23954 bp, 21 predicted proteins | sample 5400091 | NCBI WGS metagenome assembly WNFY01 (sample SAMN13153364, study PRJNA577476) | soil metagenome | isolation source: 60 cm soil or saprolite under grassland replicate 1 | place: USA:California | collected 2016-06-15 | reverse complement strand
AACGCCCACAGCGGGAACGACGGGTCGGCCCCGGCGAAGCCGAACAGGTGGTCGAAGACCAGGGCGCTCACCCCCAGCGCCGCCGCGAACGACAGCACCACCGTGGCGGTCAGCAGCAGCGGGGCCACCAGCGCGCGCAGCACCAGGCCCAAGATGACCAGCACCACGACCAGCACGATCGGCACGACCAGGTTGCGGTCGTGGCGGGAGGCACGCTGGATGTCGAGATTGACCGCGCTGCCGCCGCCGACCTTTGCGTCCGCTCCGGGGATCGCGTGCACGCTTGCGCGCAGCCGCTCCACGCTCCTGAACGAGGCCTGGCTGTCCGGGCTGCTGGTCAGCGTTCCCTGGACGAAGCTGTAGCCGTCCTTTGGCGGCAGGGCGGTGACGGCTGTGACCCCCGGGATGCTGGACATGGCGGACTGCAACTGCTGCGCGGCGCCGGCGCTCCCAACGACCTGGACCGGGTCGCCGGCGCCGGCCGCGAAGTGCCGGGCGAGCGCCCGTTCCCCCGTGACCGCCTCCGGCCTGGTGCGGAAGGCGTCCTTGTTCTGCAGGCCGTTGGCCTTGAGCCCGGTCAGCCCCAGCGCCATCGCCCCCAGCACCACGGCGCCCGCCACCCACACGAGCCGGGGCCGGCGGGCGATGCGGGCGCCGATTCGCGCCCACAGGCCCCGCTCGGTCGGCTCGGTGGAGCCGAACGAGGGGCGGACCGGCCAGAACATCCAGCGGCCGAAGATGACCAGCAGCGCCGGCAGCAGCGTCAGCATGACGCACAGGCCGACGGTGATGCCGACCGCCATCACCGGGCCGAGGCTCTTGGTGGAGTTGAGCTCGGCGACCAGCAGGCACAGCAGGCTCAGGATCACGGTGGACCCGCTGGCGACGATCGCCGGGCCGGCGCGGCGCAGCGCCACCGCCATCGCCTGGTGCCGGTCGGCGTGGTGGCGCAGCTCCTCGCGGTAGCGGGCGACCAGCAGCAGCGCGTAGTCGGTGCCGGCCCCGAAGACCAGCACGGTCAGGATGAACGCGCTCTGGCCGTTGACCGTCAGGCCCGCGTGCCTGGCCAGCAGGTAGATCACCGCCTGCGCGGCGATCAGGGCGACGATCACGCACAGCAGCGGCAGGATCCACAGCGCCGGGCTGCGGTAGGTCAGCAGCAGGATGCCGATGACGATCGCCGCCGTGATGTACAGCAGCGTGGAGTCGAACCCCTCGAACACGTTGCTGAAGTCGGCCGCGTACCCGGCCGGCCCGGTCACGTACACCCCGAGCCCGCCGCCGCCGGTCCCGGTGATGGCGCGGATCTGCTTGACCACCGGGCGCAGCTCGTTCCAGCCCTGCGCACCGACCTTGACGGGCACGACCACCTCGAGCGCCCTGCCGTCCCTGGCCGGGACCGGGCCCACGACCCGGCCGCTGACGTGGTCGACGCCGGCGAAGCGCCGGATGTCGGCGGCGGCCCTGGCCTGGTCGGCCGGGGTGACCGCGCCGGGGCGCTCGTACACCACCACCGCCGGGAAGGTGTCGCTGGGCGTGAACCGCTTGGCGAGCTCGACGACCTGCGTGGACTCGGCGTTCTTCGGCAGCCAGGAGGACGCGTCGTTCTTCTGCGCGCTGTCGAGCTTGCCTGCAAACGACCACGCGACCGCGAACACCGCAATCCAGAAGACGAGGACGAACCACTTGCTCCAGCGTCCACACGATAGGGCGGTGATCCTTCGCGCTCGCTCCATCACGCCCTCAGCCTCCCCTGCGCACCGCAGATCGCACTGACCCGACCGACCACATCTACTCGCGACCCCGGGCCCCGGTCAAGTCATATCCGTACGCCCTGAGCCGGCGAGGGAGAGCCTACCGCCAGCCCGCGACAGTGCCTTGGGCGAGCAGGTCCCGGCGGCGGGCGAGGGCGTCGAGGACGGCGCGGACGTCCTCGACGGAGTTGTAGCAGTGGAGCGAGATGCGCAGGTCGGCGTCGCGCGACGAGGTGACGATGCCGTCGGCGGCGAGCGCCCGGACCAGGGCGCTCACGTCGTTGGAGGCGACCGCGACCAGCGGGCCCCGGCGGGAGGGGTCGCGCGGGGTGACCACCCGGGCGCCGAGCTCGTCCAGGCCCTCGAGCAGCAGGTCGCTCAGCCCGCGGACGTGCGTGGCCGTGGCGGCCACGCCGATCTCGCGCATGAGCCGCATGCCGGCGATGCCCGCGTAGATGCTGGGCACGGGCGGCGTCCCCGACTCGAAGCGGCGAGCGGTCGGCGAGGGCGAGTAGTCGTGGACGTCCATCCGGAAGACGTCGACGTCCGCGAACCAGCCGGTGGCGGTGGGCACCAGGTCCTCGAGGTGCTCGCGCCGGCAGTACAGGAACGCGAGCCCGGCCGAGCCGAGCAGGTACTTCAGGACCCCGGCGGCCAGGAAGTCGGCCCCAAGGGCGCGCACGTCGACCGGGACCGCGCCAATGGCCTGGTAGGCGTCGACCAGGACTCTGGCGCCGCGCTCGTGGGCGAGCCGGGTCACGCGCTCGACGTCGAGCCGGGAGCCGTTGCGGAAGCAGATCGAGGTGACCGCGACCAGCGCGGTCCGCTCGTCCACGACCTGCTCGAAGCGCTCCAGCGGGATGGTGCCGTCCGGGGCGGGCGGCACGTGCACGACCCGCGCGCCGCGCAGCTCCTGCGCGTGCCATATCTGGCCGATGGTGGGGAACTCGAAGTCGCTGACCACGACGGTGTCCCGGCCCCGGCCCCGGTCCCGGCCGAAGCGGAGGGCGCTGGCCAGCGCGCTCACCCCGGCGGAGACCGAGGTGGTCACGGCCACCTCGTCGGCGTCGGCGCCCACCAGTCCGGCGAACGCCGCGCGGGCCGCCTCCATGCGCTCCACCCAGTACTCCCAGGGGGCGCCGCGCTCGTCCCAGTCGTCGAGGTAGGAGCGGTAGGCGGCCCGCACGCTGTCGGAGAGCGCCCCCTGAGAGCAGCTATTGACGTAGACCTTGCGCTCGAAGATCGGGAAGCGGCCGCGGACGCCGCCGGGCAGGTCGCCGCTCCTCACCGCTGTTCCGCCTCCGCCCTGGACGCCGGGCTCCCGGCCGGGTGGAACACCCCGAGCACCCGCATGGGCGTGGTGCCGGTGTTCTGGAGACAGTGCTCGACCGGCGGCGGCAGGTGGATGCGGGAGCCGGGCCCGAGCGGCCGGGTCCCCTCGCCGAGGTGCAGCAGCCCCTCGCCCTCGAGGACGTAGACGACCTCCTCATAGGCGTGGTGGTGCGCGGGCGCGCGTCCCGGCGGGATCCAGCCGACGAACTGGGTCACGCCCTGGCAGCCGACCTCGGGGTCCACGAGGATGCGGAACTCGCGGTCGCCGGTGGGGATGGCCGGCCGGTCGGCGAGCCGCACGACCGCTGGCGCCGGGCGCGGCTCCGGGGCCTCGCGCACACCGGGCACCTGCGCCGACACGACCACGATCTCGTCGCCGCCGGGGTTGTCGACCGTCCAGGTGGCGCCCGGGGGGACCAGCACGCCGACCTCGGGCTCCAGCGGCAGGTCGGCCCCGTCCAGGCGCAGCCCGCCGCGGCCGGCGACCACGAACCAGACGTCCTCGCAGCCGGCCCGGCGCGGCCTGGAGCGGCCCGGCCCGAAGCGCAGCACCCGCTGCGTCACGTTGCGGCCCGGCAGCGCCGCACCTCCTCCCTCGCGGTGGGCAGAGCGAAGTGCGACCGCCGGCGCGGCCCTGGGGGCGGCGGCCTCAGCCCAGATAACGGCGCCGGCGGCACGCGGGCATTGTGCCCAGAGGGCGGCGATCCAACCTCCCCCAAAGGGCTTTGGAGAGGAAATCAGCCGTTTCCGGCCTCCAGCCCGGCCTCGGCGAAGGTGGCCATTCCGCCGAGCACCGCCGCCGCGGCCCTGACGATGGGCACGGCGAGCAGCGCCCCGGTCCCCTCGCCGAGCCGCATCTGGAGGTCGACCAGGGGTGTGAGCCCGAGATGGTCGAGGGCGACGCCGGCCCCCGGCTCGACCGACCGGTGACCGGCGATCAGGAAGCCGGTGACCCGCGGCTCGAGCGCGCACGCGACCAGCGCCGCCGCGTTCGCGTTGACGCCGTCGAGCAGCACCGGCACCCGCCGCGCCGCGCCGGCGAGCAGCAGCCCGGCGAGCGCCGCGTGCTCGAGCCCGCCCACGCCGGCCAGCGCGCCGAGCGGGTCGCCGGGACCCGGCGCGTGCCGTGCCAGCGCGCGCGCCACCACCTTGACCTTCAGCTCCCAGGTGGCGTCGTCGACGCCGGTCCCCCGGCCGGTGACCGCGCCCGGCGCTCGGCCCGTGAAGGCGGCGGTCAGGCAGGCCGCGGGGGTGGTGTTGCCGATACCCATGTCGCCGGTGACCAGCAGGTCGGCGCCGGCGTCGAGCAGTGCGCCGGCGGCCTCGGCGCCGGCCAGGAGCGCGCGCGCCGCCTGCCCGCGCGTCATCGCCTGCTCGACCGCGAGGTCGGCTGTGCCGCGCCGCACGTTCGCCGCCCGCACCATGGGGTGCGGCGGCGGCGGAGCGGCCACGCCGACGTCCAGCAGTTGCACCTCGGCGCCGATCACGCCGGCGATGGCGTTGACCGCGGCGACGCCGGCGGTCATGGCGCCGATCATCGCGCTGGTGACCGACTGGGGCCACGGGGTGACGCCCTGGGCGACCACGCCGTGGTCCCCGGCGGCCACCAGGACGGCCGGGCTGTCCGGCACCGGCGGCGGGCAGCGCCCGGCCATGGCGGCCAGCCGGACGCCGAGCTCCTCGAGCCGCCCGAGGCTCCCCGCGGGCTTGACGAGCTGCGCCTGCCGCCGCCTGGCCGCGGCCTCGGCACCACGGTCGAGGGCGGGCACCGCGGCGGCCAGCCGCGCGACCCGGGACTCGGCCGCCCCTCCGTCGGGGCGCGAGGCCTCTCCGTCCGGGCGCACGGGTCAGCCCTGGCGCGCGCGTGCGCCCTTTGGCAGCGACGCCAGGGCGCGCTCGGCCCGCTCGAAGACCTCGTCCAGGTCGCCGGAGGCGCTCACGCGACGCACCCGGTCGGCGTAGTGGGCGAGCAGCGCCACGGCCTCGCGCCGGTAGGTCACCAGGCGGGCGGCGACCGTGTCGGGGTTGTCGTCGCTGCGGCTCTCCATCCGGGCCCGGCGCGACAGCCGCGCAGACGCGACCTCGTCCGGCACCACCAGCTCGAGCACGAGCTGGACCCGGCGCTCGTCGTCGGCGAGCACCCGGTCCAGCTCGGCCGCCTGGCGGACGTTGCGCGGGTAGCCGTCGAGGATGAAGCCGTCCGCCAGGCGCTCGGCCATCACCTGGGCGACGATGCGGTCGGGGATCATGTGACCGCGGTTGACCTGCTCGCCGATGTGGTGGGGGTCGCCGCCCGTGACCGACGCCCGCAGGAGCTGACCCGACGAGACGTGGGGGACGCCGAGCAGCTCGGACAGGTAGGGACCGACCGTGCCCTTGCCGGAGCCGGGAGGCCCGACGAGCAGGACGTGCCTGAGCTCTGAGGGGACGGTTGCCATCGGCTAGCTCACGCTCACACCGATCAGCCGGCCGATTCCGAAGGTGGCCGCGGCCGCGGCGCCGCCCACCAGGAGCTGGCGGATCCCGGAGCGGACCGCCGAGCGCCCGGTGAGCAGGCTGATGCCGGCACCAACCAGGAACAGGGCCAGCGCCGAGAGGACGATCGAGACGACGAAGGCGGCGGCGCCCGAGCCCCACAGCCAGGCGAAGACCGGCACCACCGCCCCGGCCGCAAAGGAGGCGGAGCTGGACGCCGCCACGCGCAGGGGCGAGCCGAGCTCCTCGGGGTTCAGGCCGAGCTCCTCGCGCGCCATGGTGTCGAGCGCGGTGTCGTGGTCGCGCATGATGCGCGCGGCCATGGCCTCGGCTTCCTCGCGCCCGATGCCCTTGGCCCGGTAGATCAGGGCCAGCTCGTTGGCCTCCTCCTCGGGCATGGCCGCGATCTCCTCGGACTCCAGCGCGATCTCGCGCTGGAACAGCTCGCGCTGGGAGGTGACCGAGATGAACTCGCCGGCGCCCATCGAGAAGGCCCCGGCGAGCAGGCCCGCAACGCCGGCGAGGAGGATGAAGCTGCGGCTCGCCTCTCCGCCGGTGACGCCCATGACCAGCGAGAGGTTGGACACCAGGCCGTCGTTGACACCGAAGATCGCCGCCCGCAGGGCACCGGACTGGTCGCCCCGGTGCCAGCGCTCGCCGCGGAGGATGCCGGTCTTGGCGTTGGAGGGCGTCAGGCCCGCCAGCACCCGGGCGTGGATGCGCTCGTCGGTGGCCATTGCCGTGGTCGCGTCGGGCACGTTGTCATAGTGGCCGGCGTCCGCGATCTCGGCCCGCTCCACGATCGGCAGGACCGCCCGCGGGCCGAGCCGGCGTGCCAGCCAGCGGATCAGCCGGGTCTTGAAGCTCTCGCGCCAGTCAGCGGCCTGCGGCTCGGGCTCGCCCAGCTCGACGAGCTTGCGCGCCCAGTGGCCCGCGTGACGGTCCTCGGCCTTGGCCAGCTCGAGGAAGATCTCGCGCTGCTCACCCTGGGCACGCTCCGCGAGGGCGCGGTACATCGCCGCGCCGTTCAGCTCGTCGGCCCAGTGCTCGCGGAACTCCTGCGCCTTCGACCGTGCCCTCGACCGCGTCCTCGACGTCATCGACGCTGACCCTCACCTCCGTACCGGCCAGCTCCCGCCGGCCGGTCGTGCGCCGTCCAGTGTTGGGCCTGACCGCTGCGCGCGCAACCAGCTCCAAGTGCCCACAGCGCGTTTGTCCGTATTTCACCGGAACGTCGTGCCGCTCCCGGGCGAGCGGCGCGAGCTCGCCCCGCCGGGCGATTGACGAGTTGCCCACCGAGCTGGCAGCCTGTACTGCCACATGATGGCACTGATGTCGTGCGACGACGCAGCCCCCGGCGCGGCCACGTGCGAGCCGCTGGGACCGGCCGCCCTGACGACGCGTGCCTGCGCGCCCATGGGCCTCGGCACGGGCAACTCGGCAGCGGGCCGCCCGCCCTGTCGCCGGGTCGCGGCGCCGCTCGCCGCCGCCTGAGCAGCGCCACGGCCACAACCCTCGCTCCCGCCGCCGGTCTGCGGCACGCCCGCTCATCCCGCTCTTGCTTTAAGGAGGCCCCATGGCCAACCGTGACGACGTTCTGGTCACCACCGAGTGGCTGGCCGAGCACCTGAACGACCCGGGCACCCGGATCGTCGAGGTGGACGAGGACACCGACGCCTACGGCCGCGGCCACATCCCTGGCGCGGTCGCGGTCAACTGGAACACCGACCTCCAGGACCCGCTGCGGCGCGACTTCATCGACCCCGAGCAGTTCGCCAAGCTCCAGAGCTCGCTGGGGATCGCGCCGAGCACCCTGGTGGTGCTCTACGGCGGCAACAACAACTGGTTCGCCGCCTACGCCTACTGGTACTACAAGGTCTACGGCCACGGCCCGGCGAAGCTGCTCGACGGCGGCCGCAAGTCGTGGGAGCTGGAGGGCCGCGAGCTCACCACCGACTCCCCCGCCATCGAGGCGGCGGGGGGCTACCCGGTGAGCCAGCCCGACTTCTCCATCCGCGCCTTCCGCGACCAGGTGCTGAGCCAGTACGTCGGGCGGCCCGGCCGCGCCCTGGTGGACGTGCGCTCGCCCGAGGAGTACCGGGGCGAGAAGATGGCTCCCGACCACCTGCCCCAGGAGGCGGCGCAGCGACCCGGCCACATCCCCGGGGCGGTGAACATCCCCTGGGCCAAGGCGGTCGACGGCACCACCGGCAAGTTCCTCAGCAACGACGACCTGCGCGGGCTGTACGGCGGCCAGGGCGTGGAGCCCGGCCAGGACGTGGTGGCCTACTGCCGCATCGGCGAGCGCTCGGCGCACACCTGGTTCGTGCTCCACGAGCTGCTCGGCTACCCGAACGTCCGCAACTACGACGGCTCCTGGACCGAGTGGGGATCGCTGGTCGGGGTCCCGATCGAGCGCTGACAGCCCAACCGCGCCGAGCCGTGGGCGCGCGGCCCCGGCCCACCCGGCCGGGGCCGCTCCGACCCTGACCGTCTGACCCGAACTTGTGACGGTCAGCACGGACGTGTTATATATCTGTCCGCTGGAGGTCGTCTGTCTAGCTTGCGTTGTTATGGATGGGTGGCCTGTTTTGCTGCTAAGCCCCGCTTGCAGCGGCAGCGCGTCCGTGCAACAAGACAACCGCGCCCTGGGAGGATGGTGGATGACCGCCGCCCTGGACGTCGTGGGCATCGGCAACGCCCTGGTGGATGTCCTCGACCACAAGCCGCACGAGTTCATCGGACTGCACGGCCTGGCCAAGGGGACCATGTCCCTGATCGACGAGGAGCGAGCCCACCATCTCTACCGCGCCATGGAGCCGGCCCTGGAGATGTCGGGCGGCTCGGCCGCCAACACCATGGTGGGCATCGCCTCCCTCGGCGGGGCCGCGGCCTACATCGGGCGGGTGCGCGACGACCAGCTCGGCAAGGCGTTCGCCGAAGACCTCCGCGCCACCGGGGTCGAGTTCTCGGTGCCGCCGGCCAGCGACGGGCCGGTGACGGGCCGCTGCGTCATCGTGGTCACGCCGGACGCGCAGCGCACTATGAACACCTACCTCGGCGCCTCCACCGACCTCGGCCCGGGGGACGTCGACGCCGACCTCATCGGCCGCGCCAAGCTCGTGTACCTGGAGGGCTACCTGTGGGACCGCCCGAGCGCCAAGGACGCCTTCCGCAAGGCGGCCGCGCTCGCCCACGAGGCCGGCCTCCAGGTCGCCCTGACGCTCTCGGACCCCTTCTGCGTCGACCGCCACCGCGAGTCCTTCGTCGAGCTGATCGACGGCGCGGTCGACGTGCTGTTCGCCAACGAGGAGGAGATCGTCTCCCTGTTCCGGGTCCCGAGCTTCGGCGAGGCCGTGCGGCAGGTGCGCGACCGCGTGTCGGTGGCGGCGCTGACCTGTGGCGCCAGGGGCTCGGTGGTGGTCGCCGGCGACCAGACGTGCCTGGTCGAGCCCTTCCCCGTGCCGGTGCTCGACACGACCGGCGCCGGCGACCTGTACGCGGCCGGCTTCCTGCACGGGCTGGCGCAGGGGTGGGACCTGGGGCAGTGCGGCCGCCTCGGCTCCGCCGCCGCCGCCCACATCATCTCCCAGACCGGCGCGCGGCCCCAGGACTCGCTGGCACCGCTGATCGAAAAGGCGCTGGGCTAGCCGGGCCGAGGGCCGAGGCCCACCCGACCCGCCGGTCCCGACCCCGGAGGCGGGTGGGCGGTCACACCACGCCGAGGGCGAGCATGGCGTCGGCGACGCGGGTGAAGCCGGCGATGTTGGCGCCGGCGACGTAATTGCCGGGCAGGCCGTACTCGTCGGCGGTGCTGGCGCAGCGGTCGTGGATGCGCTGCATGATCTCCTCGAGGCGGCGCTCGGACTCCTCGAAGGTCCAGGAGTCGCGGGCGGCGTTCTGCTGCATCTCCAGGGCGGAGATGGCCACGCCGCCGGCGTTGGCGGCCTTGCCGGGCGCGAACGCCACGCCCGCCTCCAGGAAGGCGTGCACGCCGTCCGGGGTGGTGGGCATGTTCGCGCCCTCCCCCACCGCGATGCAGCCGCCCTTGACCATGCGAGCGGCATCCTCGCCGGTGATCTCGTTCTGCGTGGCCGAGGGCATGGCGACCTCGCAGGGGACCTCCCACACGCTGCGGCCCGGCACGTAGGTCGCGTCCAGGCGCACGTCCGCGTAGGCGTCCAGCCGCCGCCGCTCGACCTCTTTGATCTGCTTGAGCAGCTCGATGTCGATGCCCTTCTCGTCGACCACGTAGCCCGACGAGTCCGAGCAGGCGATCACCCGGCCACCGAGCTCGGCGACCTTCTCGATGGCGTAGATGGCCACGTTGCCCGAGCCCGAGACGACCACCTGCCGCCCGTCGAGCGAGCTGCCGTGAGCCGCGAGCATCTCCTCGACGAAGATGGCGCAGCCGTAGCCGGTCGCCTCGGTGCGCACCGGCGCGCCGCCCCAGCCGAGCCCCTTGCCGGTCAGGGTGCCGGACTCGTAGCGGTTGGTGATGCGCTTGTACTGGCCGAAGAGGAAGCCGATCTCGCGCGTGCCGACGCCGATGTCGCCCGCGGGGACGTCGGTGTCCTCGCCGAGGTGCCGGTACAGCTCGGTCATGAAGCTCTGGCAGAAGCGCATGATCTCCCGGTCGGAGCGGCCCTTGGGGTCGAAGTCGGAGCCGCCCTTGCCGCCGCCGATCTGCATGCCGGTGAGGCTGTTCTTGAAGATCTGCTCGAAACCGAGGAACTTGACGATCCCCAGGTACACCGAGGGGTGGAAGCGCAGGCCGCCCTTGTAGGGCCCGAGCGCGCTGTTGAACTCGACGCGGAAGGCCCGGTTGACGTGGATCTCGCCGTGGTCGTCCTCCCAGGGGACCTGGAAGATGAGCTGCCGCTCGGGCTCGCAGAGCCGCTGGACGATCTTGGCCTCGAGGTACTCGGGCCGCTGGGCCAGCACGGGGGCGAGGCTCTCGAGCACCTCGTAGACGGCCTGGTGGAACTCGGCCTCGCCGGGGTTGCGGCGGAGCACGTCGGCATACAGTGGCTCGATCTGCTCGGGTAGCTGCGACATGCGTCCTCGGTTCTCTCTGGCGTCCTGCGTAGAACGGTCATCGATCTCTCGATGGCAGCTCTCCCTCGGTCCGGGGCGCCGGGGACCGGACGGCGCACCCGCTCTCCCCGAGGATGCCGATCGTACCCGACGACTGCGACACGCGCTCCCCCACCCCGGCCGACGGTGGGCGGGACCTCCCGGCCCCGGAAGGCGGGAGGTCCCGCGCGGCAGCGTGTCGGCTTCAGCCGGTGGTGGCGCCGAAGATGTCGTTGTTGCCGAAGCTCGCCGAGCAGTCCCCGAGCGGCCAGGGCGCCGGGAACACCTGGTGGCCCGCGTCGAAGGACTGCTGGCGCCAGGTGTCCATGGCCGGGCAGTCGGCCGTGCGGCGCACTTCGGTCCACACGCCCATCCCGTAGGTCCGCGTGCCGATCGCGTAGACGTAGTCCCCCAGGAACTCGTTGTACAGGATGCGGCCCTGCGATGACCCCCTGGCGTCGCCGAAGGGCCCGTCGAACAGCGTCGTGAACGCGCCCGGTGCGCCGTTCGCGCCAATCGTTGCCGAGCGGAGCACACCGTGCTCGGGACGGGGGCTGGCGGTCGTCGCCTGGAACGGTGCGCCGTAGGCCATGTAGCTGACGTACACGGTCCGGCCGTCCGGCGAGATGGCCGGCGCCGAATAGGCGGAGCGGTCAGCAGCCTCGGACACGGCTGCGGGGCTGCTGAAGGTCTGCCCGTGGTCGGTGGAGAACGACAGCATCGTCGCCTCGTGGTCGGCGCCGCGGCTCCCGTCGCTCCACACGTCCACGATCTCGTCGGTCGCGTCGGCCCCGGTCGGCGCGCCGTTGGCGATGTCCACGCTCGGCATGGCGGCGAGGTCGCTGCGCGCGCCGGCGGCCCCGTCCTCGATGCAGCGGCCCGTGACCGGGTCCACGTGGAAGCAGGGGTCGGTCATCGGGACGACGTCGCTGGGCTGGCCCCAGGTCTCGCCGCCGTCATCGGACTTCACGAGCGTATGGAAGCCCTGCAGCGAGTTGCCGGAGAAGTGGGTGAAGAAGGCGTACACCGAGCCGTGGCTGTCGGTGCGGACCGTGCAGCCGTCGAGGGTGCCCCGCTGCGAGTTGGAGATCGGCGGCGCCACCGAGTGCGCCTTCCACGTGACCCCGCCGTCGCTGGAGGTCGCGACCATCGGGAACAGCGGGAACGCGTTGCCGCCGCTGAAGCTGTGGAAGTCCGAGTAGCACACGTACACGCGGCCGAAGTTCGGGCTCGACTCCGCGTTGTCGGCCCAGATCTGCTCCTTGTCGAGGCCGGCGGAGGCGGCCACGTGCGCCGGGACGAAGTGCGGGCTCGACCAGTTCGCCTGGTCGGCGACCCGCTCGGGGGTCGCGTTGTCGATGCTGGAGACCGTCACCGCGAAGTTCGAGTCCCTGGGGAGCCGCGCTCAGCCGGTCTCGGGGACGCCCTCCGCGAGCGTGTTCCAGAACTGGAGCTCGTATGCCTGGATGAGCCGCGCGTAGCGGCGGGCGCGCTCCGGCGGCGCGCCCGCTTCCACGCTGGCCTGCGCGACGGCGAGGGCCTGCTGCTCGACCTCGGGGACCGGCGTCGCGAAGAAGTCGAAGAACCCGCAGGCCTCGTCGTCGAGGCCGTAGCGGCTGCGCAGCGCCTCGGCCACCGCGCCGCAGTACGAGCCCCAGGCCGCGAAGTTCGCGATGAGCGCCAGCGCCACGTCGCCCTGCGCGCCGTTGAGGGCGAGCCAGGCCACGTAGGCGGCGTACGCCTGGCAGCCGGGCTCCGGCTCGTAGGCCCCGAGGTCGCCCGCGTCCATGCCGAGGGCACGGGCGAAGGTCATGAGCTGCCCGAGCGCCAGCGTCTCGCCGTGGGCGAGTCCGGTGAAGAAGCCCACCGCCGGCGGCTCCGGGAACCTCGCGGCCAGCACCAGGAAGCTGCGCCGGTCGCTCCTGATGATGTGGTGCTCCTCGCCGGCCAGCGCCGCCAGGCGCTCTCGCGGGAGCCGCCCCTCGGCGACCAGCGGCACCAGCCGGTTGCCCCCCTCTGCCGGGGCGAGCTCCCGCCGGATCGTGGAAAGCAGATCGAGCGGTGCGCTCGACACGGTCATGCCTGAGGCCCTCCCTCGCGCAGGGTGTGTGAGCAGGTCGTGAGCCCGCTGTGGTCAGCCGACCACACCGGGCTCGGGCTCCGGCTCGGGCTCGGGCTCCGCCGGTACCAGGGCCTCGGGGGGCTCGGGCCGCAGGTGCTGCGCGAAGCCGAGCAGCGCCTTGGCGTTCGGCGCGCGCGCGGCCAGCGCGGCCAGCGCCAGGTAGACCACACCGGCCAGCAGCCACGCCTCCACGGGCACGAGCCCGAGTGAGGGCGCCGAGGTCTGGCCGGGGAACAGCATGAGCCCCCACGCACCGAACAGCAGCGAGACGACCACCGCGACGATCGCCGGCCAGTTGCCCAAGCCGGCCGCGCGCCACTCGGGAATCCGCTCAACGGAGCGGTTGAGCCCCAGCGCCCGCGGCACCAGGAACTGGTCGACGCACATCACCACGGTGGCGCAGGGCAGCGCGATCGCCGACCAGCCGGCCACCTTGAAAAAGCCGTTCTCGATGTGCGGGAACCACCAGGTGAACAGCGCGGCCACCGCGGCCATGATCAGGCAGGTGTACCAGCGCTTCCAGCTTCGCGCGTGGCCGACGATGTTCTGGCCGCCGTTGACCATCTCGTAGTAGTTCCCGTCGTTGATGGCGACCTGCAGGACCGTCGCCACCACCGCGCCCAGCCACAGCGCGCCGAACAGCGAGTACTTGACCGTGGCCTTGAACGCCGGCCCGAAGTCGAAGGGGCCGGCACCGGAGATCTGGGCCATCATCCAGCCGCCGATGACGAACAGGACCAGGCCGACGACCAGGTAGCGCGCGAACGCGGTGATCCCGGTGAAGCCGAAGAGATTGTTGAAGATGCCGACGACGGCGAGGACCACGCCGATCAGCACCACGTGGCCCCAGGTGAACAGGCCGTCGTACATGACGGCGAGCAGGTTGAACGCGAACGCCGTCCAGCCGGCCGCCACGCCGATCAGCAGCAGCGACACGATCGCCGACCCGACCAGCCCGAAGATCGACCTGGTCAGCAGCGAGTGGGTCTGGCCGGTCCTGGAGCCGAGGTACGAGGCGGGCAGGGCGTAGACCAGGTAGCAGAGCGCGCCCAGCGCGCCGGCGCCCACGGCCTTCGCCAGCGGGTAGCCGGCGTCGTGGTACTGGAACCCGAGGAACAGGTAGGTGAAGCCCGCCGCCAGGGTCACCCACAGGGCCAGGAAGTGGTAGAGGGTCCGGCGCTCGCCTTGTGGGACGACCCCGGTACTGCTCGTCGAGTAGTCGTGGAGCAGTTCCTTCTCGAGCTCCTCGCGCGAGAACTCCCGCTGCGCCGGGGCTTGGGATGCACTCGTGCCAAGAACCTTTCGCTCTGAGGCGGTCCCATCGGACGCGAGATTTGCCACGAACGCGCCTGGGCCACAGAATATCCCCCACCCAGGGCCATTAAAGAAGGAATCTCCGCATCTGTGACGAACGTTGTGAGCGCAGGCGTCCACGCAAGCCTGGCGCGGCACCGACTGTCGTCGGTTCCACCGTGGCTCTGGTACGTGCTGCTCGGAGCCGCCGTCTCCCTCCTCTACCTGACGATCCCCGCAAGCGTCCCGCTGCCCGCCCTGGTGCCGAGGATCCTGCTATACGGCGGGGTCAGCGGCTCGGCCGCGGTGGCGCTGCTCGTCGGTGTGCGGCGCCACCGCCCCGGCAACCCGTCGCCCTGGTACCTGCTCGCCGCCGGCCAGCTCGTCTACCTGGCGGCGGACCTGACCTTCTACACCCTGCACGACCTGCTCCACTCTGAGGCCTACCCGTCGGCGGCCGACGTCCTGTACCTCGGGCACTACCCGTTGGTGGTCCTCGGCGTGCTGCAGCTCGCGCGCAGCAGGGCCCGGAGCAACGACCGGGAGGGCCTGATCGACGCGTCGATCATCGGCATCGGCATCGGCGTGCTGTCGCTGGTGTTCCTGATCGAGCCGGCGGTGGCCGCGGCCGACCAGCCGCTCCTGATGCGCTCGGTGTCCGCCGCCTACCCGGTCATGGACATGCTCGTCCTCGCCGTGGCCGCCCGCCTGGTGGTGGGCGCCGGCCTGCGCCAGCCGGCGTTCTACCTGCTGGCCGGGAGCCTGGCGGTCCTGCTCGCCACCGACACCGCGTACATCTTCCTCCAGCTCAGGGGCCTCTACCAGACCGGCAGCCTGGCGGGGAAGGTGCTGGACGGCGGCTGGCTCAGCTCCTACCTGCTGCTCGGCGCGGCGGGCCTGCACCCCTCGATGCGAACCCTGGCCGAGCGCGACCTGCGGTCACGGTCGCGGCTCGCCCGTGGCCGTCTCGCCTTCCTGGCCGGCGCGGCGCTGCTCACGCCGGCGGCCATCGTCATCCAGACCTTCCGCGGTCACCAGAGCGACACGGCCGTGCTCGCGACCGCCTGCGCGGTGCTGTTCCTGCTGGTCATCTACAGGATGTCCGGCCTGATCCGCCAGGTCGAGACCGGCGCGGCCGAGCTCCGCGAGCGGGGCGGCGCGCTCCAGTCCGCGCTCGCCAACCTCGAGAAGGTCGAGACCGAGCGCAAGCACCTGCTCGACAAGACCATGCGCGGCGCTGAGGAGGAGCGCACCCGGATCGCCGCCGAGCTGCACGACGGCCCGATCCAGCGGCTGACCGCGGTGGGCTACCAGCTCGAGGAGGCGGCGCTGACGCTCCGGCCCAGCGGCGCCAACCACGTCCAGCGGCTGCTGTCCACCGCCCAGCGGGGCCTGTACGCGGAGATCACCGAGCTGCGCGGGCTGATGGCCACGCTGCGGCCGCCGGTGCTCGACGAGCTCGGCCTCGCGCTCGCGCTCGCCGACCAGCTCGACGCGTTCGAGCGCCGCACCGGCATCATGTGCTTCCTGGAGTCCGACCGCGAGACCCGGCTCGAGCCCGAGATCGAGACCGTCCTGTACCGCGTGGCCCAGGAGGCGCTCGTCAACGTGTCCAAGCACTCCAGGGCGGAGCACGTGTGGGTGTACCTGCGCACCGACGACGAGCGGGCCGACATGCAGGTCCGCGACGACGGGATCGGCTTCGACCCGACCGGCGCCGGCGGGCTGGTCGGCAGCGGCCACTTCGGCCTTGCCGGCATGCGCGAGCGGGTGGAGATGGCCGGCGGCCGCTACCGCCTGCTCTCGACCCCCGGCGGCGGCACCGCGGTGCGCGTGCGCCTCCCCCGCCGCAAGCTCCTCCCCTGACCGCTTCGAGTCGCGTGCCTTCGAGGTGGCGGCACCGGTGGTACCGTCGGTGCCGGGACCCGGACAGGAGGCGTGTCGGTGCCTGAGCGGCTGATCGTTGCCATGACCGGCGCGGACGGGACGCGCTACGGCATCCGCCTGCTCGAGACCCTCCGCGACACCCCGGTGGAGTCCCACCTGGTGATGTGCCCGTGCTCCCACCAGACCATCCGCTCGGAGACGGGCCACGACCCGGATCTGGTCCGCAAGCTCGCCGACCGCGCCTACCACCCGCACAACCAGGCCGCCAGGATCTCGAGCGGCTCGTTCCTCACCAGGGGGATGGTCATCGCGCCGTGCTCGGTGCGCTCGATGGCCACCATCGTCAACGGCTACGCCACCACCCTGGTCGCGCGCGCCGCCGACGTCACCCTCAAAGAGGGGCGGCCGCTGGTGCTGCTGGTGAGCGAGTCACCGCTCAGCCCCATCCAGGTCGCGAACCTGCGCCGCGCCCAGAGCATCCCCGGGGTCGTGGTCTCCTGGCCCGGCGACCGGCCCGCCGACGACGTGGTCAGCGGTCTGCTGGACCAGCTCGCCATACCGCGGCCAGGCTGAGGCGACCGGCTGGCTGTTCACGCCGGTGGCACGTACAGCCCGCGGTCCGGGCCGACCCGCACGGCGATGCCGGGAAGCGGCGCAGGCGCCGGTCCGGCGACGACCGCTGCGCCGTGCGCGGGATCGAACTCCGCGCCGTGGCACGGGCAGGCCAGGAGCCTGCTGGCGCTGTCGTACCCCACCGTGCAGCCGGCGTGGGTGCACCTCGCGCCGTAGGCGACCACCCTGGTAGCGCTGAGCCGCACGACCAGGGCCGGCCCGCCCGTCGACGGTGCCACGAACGAGGCGGCCTGGCCGACCGGCACGTCGTCGAGGCTGCCGACGCGGGTACCGACCGGGTGGTGCGGGCGCTGTGCGGTAATCCTCGAAGGCTGCCGCGCCGCGGTCCGGCTCTTCGGCTTCGGCCCTGGCAGCGCCACCGGCGCGTCCGACTCGCGCCGACCCCCGCCGAGCAGCGCTGCCACCACGGCGAGGCCGCCGCTGAGCACGCCGATGCAGGCCAGCGCGCCACCGGCCGTGGTCGCCCGCAGGAGAAAGGCACGGCGGCTGGCGTCCTGGGCGGCAGCCCTGTCCCGGCGGCCGGCCAGCGGACCTTCGGCGAGCCCGGTGGCGGCCCGCTCGCGCCGGCGCAGCCAGCGGTCGACGCTCGGCAGGCCAGCGTCCCCGGCCAGCAGCAGCACCAGCCAACCTGCCGCGAACGGCAGGTCCGCGCCGTAGAAGAACGGCCGGGTGTGCCAGCTCGCGGTCAGGAAGAACGTGAGCGACAGCCCGAGCGCGACTGCGGCGGCCGCGCGCGCGGCGAGCCCGGCCAGCGTGAGCACGCCCACGGCGAGCTCCGCGAACGCCAACAGGAAAGCGACCGGCCCCGGGTGGCCGAGGGCGACCGCGCGGACCAGGCCGCCGATGGGGCTGCCGCGCGCGAAGCCGCCCGTCTGGGCGGCGAAGCCCTGCGGCCCAGGACCGAACCAGGCCGCCGACAGCAGCTTGCCGAGGCCGGCGTCGACAAAGGCGATCCCAAAGAACAGCCGCAGCGGGAGGACGACGGCCGCATGGACGGTCGGCCGCGTGGCAGGGGTGGGGTCATTCGCTGACATGGTGTGCAAGCTAACGGTCATTTCTTGGGGGTTTCTTTGAAGCGACGAGCCGCGCCAGGGCTCATCTGGCCGCCGGGAGGCGCACCCGGAACCGGGCGCCCTGGCCCGGGCGGCCCTCGGCTTCGACGCGGCCGCCGTGCGCGCCGACCACCTCGCGGACCAGCGCGAGCCCCAGCCCGAAGCGACGGCGCGCACCGGCCTGCGACGCCCGGGAGAAGCGGTCGAACAACTGCTCGGCCATGGCCGGGTCGAAGCCGGCCCCGTCGTCGCCCACTTCCAGCACGACCTCCCGGGGCGTGGCGGAGACCGCCAGGCAGACCTTCCCGGCCGGGCGGCCGGCGTGGTCCACGGCATTGTCGAGCAGGCTGGCGACGACCCGCCGCAAGGCGGTGGAGACGCCCTCCACCCGTGCGGGCCGCAGGTCGGTGACGATCGCGACGCCGACGGCCTCGGCATGGTCACGGACCGCATCGGCGGCCTCCCGGGCGATCGCGCTGACGTCGACGACGGCGCGCTCCCCGTAGCCGCCGCCGAGCTCAGCGCTCACCAGCAGGTCCTCGACGACCTCGCCCATGCGTCCCGCGTCCCGGGCCAGCGCAGTGACCGCCTCCCGGACACGCTCCAGGTCGCCGTTTCGCAGGTCGCGTCCTGCGAGCTGGGCGCGCGTGTAGAGGAGGGTGAGCGGGGTGCGAAGCTCGTGCGAGGCGTCGGTCACGAAGCGGCTCTGGCGCTGGATCGCCTCGCCGAGCGGCGCGACGGCCCGCCTCGCCAGCAGCGCGCCCGCCAAGCCCGCCGCCAGCATCCCGGCCAGGCCCGCGACCAGCGCCGCCCCGAGCAGCCGGCGGCGCTCGGCGTCCTGTGCCCTGAGATCGAGCGCAACCTGAGCCCACCCGCCCCGGTCCACGACCGTCAGGAAGCGGTAGCGGCTGCCGGCCAGAGTCCGGCTGGTGCGAGCCGGACGCCCGGCCGTCGCGGCCAGCCCGCGGCGGTCGAACAGGCGGGCCGGCACGCCGGGCGTGCTCGCCAGGACACGGCCGGCCCGGTCGACCAGGAACAGCGCCAGTCCGGGTGGGGGGTCGGTGACGTCGTCCCGCGCGGCCGGCCGGATCGCCTCCCGGAGCAGGCGGTCCACCTGTGCCCGCTCGTCGTGGATCACCAACGCCGCGGCAATGGCGCCGACGAGCGCCAGCACGGTGGCCACGGCCAGCGTGGACTGCAGCGCCAGCCGGATCCAGGCGCGACGCACGAGCTCGTGCTCGGACCGGGTCGCCGCCGCTCGGCTCACCGGACCCCTCCGGGCGCTCACGCCGGCCCGATGCGGTAGCCGAGCCCTCTCACCGTCCGCACCACCCCACGGCCGAGCTTACGTCGCAGGTAGTGGACATAGGTGTCGACCACCGCCGGTGCGCCCGCACCGCCGAACACCAGCCCCAGCAGCTCCTCGCGGGTGAAAACGCGGCAGGGCCGCCTCGCCAGCACCGCCAGCAGGTCGGCTTCCCGGTCGGTGAGCTCGACCACGGGACCCCGACCCCCGGTCACCGTCCGGCTTGCCAGGTCGAGCGTGCGTTGGCCGAGCTGGAGCGCCTCGGCGCGGTCCTCGTGCCGCCGCCCCAGCGCACGGAGCCGCGCGAGCAGCTCCTCGACCGCGAACGGCTTGGTGAGGTAGTCGTCGGCGCCGGCGTCCAGCCCGTCGACCCGGTCGGCCACCGAGCCGCGGGCGGTCAGGACCAGCGCTCGGGCGGTCACGCCACGGGACCGCAGTCGACCGAGCAGGTCGAGGCCCTCGACCGCGGGCAGGCCGCGGTCTACCAGCAGCAGGTCATAGCGCCGGGTCAGCCCGAGATGGAGTCCCACCTGGCCGTCGAGCGCCACGTCGACGTCGAAGCCCTCGGCCTCGAGCAGCCGCACCAGCATCTCGCCGAGCTCCCGCTCGTCCTCGACGAGCAGCAGCCGCGGCCGTCCGTCGAGGTCGTCGGCTTCCGGTACCTGCGCCACCGGCACAGTCTGCCACCCATTGCTCTACCTTGTCGTCAGGAGACAATCCTCGGGAGGCGCACGTGTCCAAGGTCATCGGCGACCGGCTGCCGGAGGAGATCAGGCGAGCGTTCGACGGCGGGGACCTGGAGTCCAAGATCGGACCTGCCCACCTGCTGGTCACCGTTGACCCGGACGGCACGCCGCGGCCGTGCATGCTGAGCGCGGGCGAGGTGCTGGCGACAGGCGACGACCGGCTGCGGCTGATCCTGTGGCCGGGCAGCCGCACCTCCCGCAACCTCGCCCGCGGCGGCGCGGCGCTCTTGTGCTACGTGGTCGGGCGCGATCTCTACTACGTCAAGGGGACCGCGCGCGCCCTGCCGCCCGCGGCCTCCTCGAAGCTCGAGCGCTTCGAGATCGAGGTCCGGGCGGTCGAGTCCGACCGCCACGAGGGCATGCCGGTGACCGGGGGGATCACCTTCGGCCTCTACGGCGCGGACCCGGCCGAGGTGACCGCCGGCTGGCGGCGGCAGCTCGGTGCGCTCAGGGAGTGACGCGCAGCTCGGCGGCGCGCTGCTCGCCCCAGCGGCGCACCATGTCGACCTCGACGTCGAAGTGGTCGAGGACCCGGCCGACGGTGTGGTCGACCATCTCCTCGAGTGACCGCGGGCGGGCGTAGAACGCCGGCACCGGCGGCACCACCATGGCCCCGGCCCTGGCCACCCGCAGCATGTTCTCGAGGTGGATGACCGACAGTGGCGACTCGCGCGCCAGCAGCAGCAGCGTTCGCCCCTCCTTGAGGGTGACGTCGGCGGCCCGGTGGACGAGGTTCTCGGAGATGCCGTTGGCGATGGCCGCCAGCGACTTCATGCTGCACGGGGCGATGATCATGCCGTCGGTGAGGAACGACCCGCTGGTGAGGGGCGCGCCGAGGTCGTCCTCGTCGTAGACGCGGTCGGCCAGGCCGAGGACCGCGTCCGGGTTGTGGTCGGTCTCGGCGATGACCGTCCGCCGGGCCCAGTGGCTCATGACCAGGTGGGTCTCGACCGGGGTGTCGCGGAGCACCTCGAGCAGCCGGATGCCGTAGATCACGCCGGTCGCGCCCGTCATGCCCACGACGAGCCTGCGTGCCCCCGCGCGCGTCTTCAGGGCGATACCTCCTCGGTGGGTCTCGTGCAGAAAATGTACCGTTGTCTCGACACCGGTGCCCAGGAGCCCTGGTGGGCCCCCTACTTCCCGAGGTGAGGCGGTGCGGTACTCGCGCGCGGTCCAGGCGGTTCCCCAGTCCGGCATCCGCGAGGTGATGGAGCTCGCCCGGCCGGTCGAGGACGCCATCCACCTCGAGGTCGGCGAGCCGAGCTTCCCGACCCCGCCGCACGTCGTCGAGGCCGCCGCGCGGGCGGCACGCGACGGCTGGACCAGGTACGTGTCGAGCGCCGGCATCCCCAGGCTGCGCGAAGCCATCGCCGAGAAGCTCCGCAAGCACAACCGGCTCGAGGTGGAGCCCGGCCAGGTGATCGTCACCGCCGGTGGCACCGGGGCGGTGCAGGCCGCCATGGTGGCCGTGCTCGAGCCGGGCGACGAGGTCCTGATCCCCGACCCCGCCTGGCCGAACTTCCGCATGATCGCCGGCCTGCTCCACGCGCCCGAGCGCCTCTACCCGCTCCGCCCCGACCAGGGCTTCCTGCCGGCCGTCGAGGACCTGGAGCGGCTGTGCGGCCCGCGCACCCGCGCCGTGCTGGTCAACTCCCCCTCCAACCCGCTCGGCACGATCGTCCCGGCGGACCGGCTGCGCGCGGTCCTGGCCTTCGCCGAGGAGCGCGACCTGTGGGTGATCTCGGACGAGTGCTACGACCAGGTCACGTTCGACGACAGCTTTGCGAGCGCGGGGAGCCTCGGCCTGCCGGGGCGGGTGCTGTCGTGCTACACGTTCTCGAAGACGTACGCCATGACCGGCTGGCGCATCGGCTACCTGGCCGGCCCGCCCGAGGCGGCCGCGCTCGGCAACAAGATCCAGCAGGCGCTCGCGTTGTGCGTGAACGCGCCGGGGCAGATGGCCGCGCTCGCCGCCCTGACCGGACCCCAGGACGTGGTCGCGGAGATGCGCGACACCTACCGCGAGCGCCGCGACGCGCTGCTCGCCCTGTTCGCCGAGCACGGCGTCACCTGCGTGCCGCCGGCGGGCGCCTTCTACGCCTGGGTCGGCGTCGCCGGCCGCGCCGCCAGCGCCCGAGACTTCGCGCTCGAGCTGCTGCGGCGCGAGCACGTCGCGGTCGCCCCCGGCACCGCCTTCGGCCCCGCCGGCGAAGGCTGGGTCCGCCTCTCGCTGGCCACCGAGACCGACGCCCTCCTCGAAGGCGCCCGCCGCCTCGCCCGCTTCTCGACGTAGCGACGGGCCAGAGCCGGGGCACTCGGCGTTGACGCGACGCAAGGGAACGTGACCGCCTCTGCTACTCCGGTGGGGGGAGCTCGTGGGGCCCGGTCCGCTCGCCGGGGCCGGGGCCCCAGCCGGAGGGGTGGGGGCCGCCCGGTGGTGCGCCGTTGGGGTCGCCGCCGGACGGGCCGCGGCCGCTCGGGTGCCAGCCGCTGCTCGGGTGCCCGGGGTGCTGGCTCGGGTGCCAGCCGCTCGGGTGGCCCGGGTGCGGGGCGGTGGGCGTGCCCCAGGTGGCGGTGGTGCGGGGCATGGAGCGGAGCTGGCCCCAGTGGTGCTGGCCGGCGGCGCGCACCTGGCGCATTGCCAGCCGCGAGGCGAACGCCGCGCCGATCAGCGGGGCCACCACCTCTGGGATGACGATCCTGGCGAAGCGGGCCGGCACCAGCCGCACCACGGTGGAGACCACGCGGCGCACCGCCGCCTCCGGCAGGGCGCGGCGCAGCGAGCGACCGCGGAGCCTGGTCCAGCCCCCGGCGGCCTGCACCTCCGAGACCACGCCGCTCACCAGCTCGCGCGGGCCGATGGCCGGCTGCCCGGCGAGCGCGCCGAGGTCCGCGCGCAGCTTCGCCTCCAGCACGAACAGCACCAGCACCTCGGCCAGTGCGGTGACACCGACCGTGCCGAGGGCCACGCCACCGGCTGGCGGGACCGCGGCCGACACCGCCGCCACGGCTTCCTGGGCGGCGAGCAGCCCGCCGATGCCGAGCGCCACGCCGCCGGCGGTGCGGGCGGCACGCTCGATCAGGCGGCGGGCGACCTCGTCGTCGTGCAGGCCCGGGTAGCGGGCCCGCAGCTCCTCGAGGGTGGCGGGCCGGACCTGCGCCGCGGCCTCGTCGAGCAGCGGCTGGATCCCATGGCGGAGGACGTCCCCCAGGCGCTCGCGCACGACCTTGACCGCGTCCATGACCAGCCGACTGGTCGAGCGCTCGTCACCGGCCGCCGCGACGCTCTCGTCGGCCAGCCGCTCTCCCCAGGGACGCTCGCTGCTCGGGTCCATCCTGCTCGCTGCCTTCCCGCGGAACCGTCACGCAACCGGGTGGGGACCGGTGCTCCGTACCACCCTATCGGTTCCCCGCCGAATCGGCGCCCACTCCTGGTCCGGCCTCACCTCCCGGTCGATCCGAAGCCGCCGGTGCCGCGGGTGCCATTGGTGGACGGGCCCGCGGGGGGCGGGGGCAGCTCGGGGACGGGGACGAAGCGGGCGCGGACGACCGGCTGGACCACGAGCTGGGCGATGCGGTCGCCGCGCCGCACCGTGAAGGGCTCGGTCGGGTCGGTGTTGACCAGGATCACCCGGACCTCGCCGCGGTAGCCGGCGTCGATGGTGCCCGGGGCGTTGACCAGGGCGATCCCGTGCCTGGCGGCGAGCCCGGAGCGGGGGTGCACGAAGGCGGCGAAGCCCTCGGGCACCGCCACGGCCAGCCCGGTCCCGACCACGGCACGCCCCCCCGGCGGCAGCACCACGTCCTCGGCGGCGCACAGGTCGGCCCCGGCGTCGCCGGGGTGCGCGTAGGCGGGCAGCGGCTGCTCGGGGTCGAGCCGGTGCACGGCCACCTCGACCGGGTCGACCGGGTCCACGGCGCGGCCCTCCTCTCGGACCTCTCGGACCTCGAACGTGGAAAGGGCCCCGGACCACGCTTCCCCTCGCGGCCCGAGGCCCGTCCTGTCCCTGCCCGGGGGCCGTCCTGCCGGGCCCGGGCGGGAGAATTACAGCGGTGTGATTCTACACCAGTGCCGCGGGGAGATGGAAGCATAGCGCGCACGGCCGGGCGGGTAGGCTCTCGGGGAGCGAGGGAGGTGGCGATGGGGACCGAGCTGGAGGTCCGCCCGCTCACCCCGGAGCGGTGGGACGACCTGGTCGCGCTGTTCGGCGAGCGCGGCGCCGTCGGCGGCTGCTGGTGCATGTTCTTCCGCCTGACCGGCGGCGAGTTCCAGCGCTC
>WNFY01001253.1_pt1 | contig 23969 bp, 30 predicted proteins | sample 5400091 | NCBI WGS metagenome assembly WNFY01 (sample SAMN13153364, study PRJNA577476) | soil metagenome | isolation source: 60 cm soil or saprolite under grassland replicate 1 | place: USA:California | collected 2016-06-15 | reverse complement strand
GAGGCCGCGGGCCAGCCGGAAGGGCCTGAACTACGTCACGCAGGGCAGTCAGCGTGATCTACTCGTGCTGGCCTGGCGTCGGCTCGTCGAGTGGGGATGGGGCTCGTTCCTGTACATGATGGTGCATGACGAGATCCTGCTGTCGGTGCCGCCATTCCTGGTCGATGAGGCCATGGCCGCGCTGAAGTCGGCCATGACGTTCGATTTCCACGGGGTGCCGATCGAATGCGAGGCAGAGGTCAACGGGCGTACATGGTTACCGCAGCCCGAGGAATATCGACGTGGAATCGGAGCGGACCGGCACGAGTTGGAAAGCACCATTGCCGAATTCGACGAGGTTGCCGCGTAACGGAAAGGGATATGATCATATGAGTACAAGAGAGTATTGCAACCAGCACAAACAGGCTTGCGGCGGTGCCTGGCATCCGCCCGGCCAGATGTTGGGGGAGTCCACCTGTACCGACTGTGGTTGCGGTATCAGTACGCACAGCCAGAGGCCGGACGTCCCGGAGCCGGGTACGCAGGTGCCTGCTGAGATCATGGCATCGACGGACCAGACGTTACGCATGACGATGGCAGAATTCCACTCGGCAATTCGTGGCTCTGGTCTCGACCACTCGGTGCGGATCGCCATCCGGGACTACGCAACCATCATGCTGGCTACCGAACTGGAAGGTCTGCTCGAAAAGATCAAGTCGGCGTGGGATGGAAAGAGTGACCCCTGGTCGATGCGTGCCGGGGATGTAATGGACCTCATTCAGGAATCGATCGATGGAATTCGGAAGGGGCTGGAATGAGCGACCAGAACATGCGGCTGCGATTCATTCAGGACGGCAAGGTGCTGATCCTGGACCGGGTGAGCATGGAGCTATCGCCAGAAGATGTACGCGATGCTATCGGCGGGTCACTGCCCGGTGTGTCCGTGCTCGTCTTCGCAGAGCAGGTGGACGTGCCGGAGACCGACCGATTCGACGAGATGCCCGTACCGGCTGCCCTGCCGCTGCTGACGGCCTCTGTGCCCGTCGACGAGCGTGCCGACTATGAGGGCCGGATCGCGAACCTGGAAGGCCTGATCAGGGAGCAGAGCGCAGCGTGGGATGCCGAGCGCGCCGAGCAGCAGTCCGAGCGTGCGGGCAGCGCCGCGACGGTCGTATACGAGTTGGCCGATCGGTTCGGATCCACCAACCGCGGGCGCATGAGCGTCTACCTGCGCGGTGTCGGTGATGCGCTGCTGGCTGGGAGACCCTGGCCCGAGCTGGCCGTCAAACCACCTGTGACCGATGCAGACACCGCCAATGCCTTCGCAGCCGGCGTGCGCGCCGGGCTCACGCGGGTGTCGGAGATGGCACGCGAGGCAGGCATGGCTACGTCGATCTTGTTGTGGTTGAGGGACTGCATCGATACCGGGATGGAGCGTGCGTGGCCATCACCGCAGACAACGCAGGTTCGGATCCAGGACAACACTCTGGAGCTCGACGCCGCGGCCGTGACCGAAAGTGAACCGGTACTGCTGGGTGACCCGGATGATGATGCGCTCGGTGACCCCCCTGTCGGCAGCGCACAGGACGCAGGTGTGATCAGCCAGTCCACGCTCACCGCGTCCGAGCTGCGTCAGCTGACCGGCGACACGACGACGGTAGGCAGCGCACAGGACACGTTCGTCGTGGGCAGCGCGTCGGATATGCCACCCGCGGGCGACCGGTTCAACCTACTACTGGACGTCGATCCGGCCAACTCGGCGTTGCCCTGGCTCGTGCGCGTCAAGGACGAGACCGACCACAAGCACAGCTACCAGCCCGCGCGCTGGCGCTGGTTCCGTGGGCTGACGCAGTACACGGCCTGGTGGAACACCAGGGACGCCCGGCCATCCGGTGATACCTGGGAAGATCTCGGCCGGGGCGACGGCGCTCCCAGCTCGTTTGTTGTCCGTGTGCCAACAACCGACGAGCGCGCGACGTGGCGGGCCAGTTGATCGCCGGGAGGTAGGCTCGCAGTCCGAACGGGTGCGGGCCCCGGGTGGAAGGGATCCGCCGGGGCCCGCGTTGCGATCGTCACCGTTGGAAGGGATTGACGCGAATGCAGAATAGCAGCTACAGCATCGCCGGAGGACCAGAAGCCGCGCAGCTGATCCACGCGCAGGCGACGGGGGCCGCGGCGGCTGGCTACTACGTCTGCCCGGTCCGGATCACGCTGGACGACCGCGGTAAAAAGCAGATGGCGCCGCCGGGCAGCTGGAATCAGCTGTCCACAAACGATCCACAATCTGTGGACGGCTGGTTTCGCCCTGGCGGCCCGTACGCCGGCTGGTCCTACCTGATCGACACCGAGAAGTCCGGCATTGTCGTCGTCGACCTGGACACCACGGGCGGCAAGAACGGCCCGGCCGAATGGGCAGCGCTGCATGGCGCGCAAACGCTGATGAGCGTGCGTACCCGCTCCGGCGGCTACCACGGCTACTACGCGGCCGATCCGGACCGGCCCGTGTTTAACTCCACTGAGCTCGTCGCGCCGGGCGTGGATACTCGAGGTATCGGTGGACTGGTCTTCGCGCCGGGATCGTTCATCGAAGGCCAGCCGGGACAGGGTTACTCGCCGGTAGAGAAGTGGATTCCGCCGCATCAGCTTCCGCGGGTACCCGCGGCCATGCTGCTCGAACGGATGGCTGCCAACGGCGGCGCCGTGCGCACGGCGACGTCGCTGGACCTGCACATCGATCCTGGGATGGCACGGCACCGGTTGTACTCGGCCGCGGAGACCATGCTGGCTACGCCGATCGGCGGCGGTCTCAACACGGCCATCTGGCGACTGGGCGCGGAGGCAGGCCAGTTTGCGGCGGCAATGGATGCGGACGAGGAGTTCGCGCTCGATTTCGTCCACCGGAAGATCCTCGAGCATGCCCAGATTGACGAGCTCGATGGCGACGATCGGCGGGCTGCCGGCCGCGGCGTCGAAGCGGGGTACGCGAAGCCGTGGGTATTCCAGCGGCTCGAGGATCTGATCGACCTGGATCCGGCCGTCGCCGCATCGCTCGCGGCCGGCGGTGTGGCCGCCGAGCAGGCCGCGACCGGGCTGGCGGCACTGTTCATGTCCGCCGAGGAGATCAAGGCACTGGCCCCGCCGCGCTACGTACTGGACGGACTCCTGGTCGCGAAGTCGGTCGCGCGGCTCTCCGGCGCGTCCGGGTCGTACAAGTCCTTCGGTGTGCTCGGCATGGCCGGGGCGGTCTGTCACGGCGGCACGTGGGCCGGAAAGCAGGCTGAGACGGGCGTGGTATGGCTGCTGGCCGCCGAAGGCGTATCCGGTCTCGGCAAGCGCATATCGGCGTGGGAGCAACATCACGGCCGTCCGTTCGGACCCAACCTGCGCATCCTGCCCAAGGCCGTCCAGCTGGGCGTGACCGATCCCGCCGCCGCGGTCGAACGTGAAGCACTGATCGAGCTGGCCGGGCAGGATCGGCCTGCGCTCATCATCGTGGACACGCAGGCACGGCACACGGTGGGTGTGGACGAGAACTCGAATACGGACATGGGCCACGTAATGGCGACGCTCGATCGGCTGAAGGAAGCCAGCGGCGCGTGCGTGCTGGTCGTCCACCACACGGGACATGGGTCCGGGCGGGCGCGCGGCGCGAGCTCCATGTTCGGGGCAATGGACACGGAGCTCGTGTTCGAGCGGAAGGACAGCGGCGTCACGGCGCGGGTGACCAAGCAGAAAGACGACGAGGAGGCCACGCCGATCGAGCTGTCGTTCGTCGCGGTCCAAGGCACGGAGTCCGGCGTGCTCGTCGACGGCGCCGGGCCTACGGTCCGGATCCCGGCGGAGCGGTGGGACGCGAAGACACCGCCGGTCATCGGTCTCACGATCGAGTCCTACAACGGCCCGGCGCGTGACCTGACACTGGACATGGCCCGATGGATGGCGCACAACGCGGCGTTCGGCACGGCTGGCCGGTCCAGAGCGGAGGCCGCGGTGGCGCTCGGTCGGAAGGTGTCCGATGGGTCCGTGCGGCGCGCCTGGGACGTCTTGGTGTCGCTTAAGGCCGTCGAGCCGGTATCGGGCAGCAACACACGCGGTCACTCGTTCTGGGTACCGGAGGACCAGCGCGGCGGGTAGGCTGCGTCGGCGTGGCTCTGTGATGTGGCCGGACATGAGAAGACCCCCTCCCGCTGGCTACAGGAGGGGGTCTTCGTTTATGCGGTGGTCAGCTGCCGGTAAGGCCAAATCTTCGAGATCGGCAAGTAAGTTCAGTCGGGTAGGTGGTCACCGGTCAGTCCTTCTTCTGGTCGGTGGACTGGTTCGGCGTGGTGCGGATGTCGCGCGTGGACTCGGTGAGTACCTCGCTGAGTTTGTCCTCACCCTGGCGCTTCGCCTTGGTGTCGGTCTTGCTGACCGGGATGTCGCCCTGTTTCTTGATCGGCATGGTTACTTCCCTTCCTTGTCCGTTTCCTTCGGGCCGCGCAGCTCGGACCCGTAGTGCTTCAGCGAATCACTGGTGATCTCGCCCTTGCCGTCCATCCGGTCCTCACGTGAGCCGAGTGACTCGCCTTTCTGGCGACCTCTGCCCTCGCCGTGTGTGGCCTTGTGACCGAGGTTGTCTTTGGCCATGGTGCTTGCCTTCCTTTCATGGGGCTGATGGATGGCGCGTCAGAGCTCGAACTCCGGGTCCCGGATCATCGCGATGGCGAACTGAAGACCGAGACGGAAATCAGCCGACACACTCTCAACGTCGAACCGGTCGGCCAGGGCCTGGAATCGCCGATCGCTGGTCTCGCCGGAGATCCGCAGGGTCGCCCTGATCGAGTCATCCGGGGTGTTGTTGAACGTGCAGTGGCTCTGACTGCGGTCGACGAACTGATCGCGCAGGGCGTCGGCGACGTCTTCGCGGGTCTGTGCCTCTGCACGTGCCTGGATCTCCTCACCGACCGATGCGAGACTCTCGGCCAGTTCGGCGGCGGTAGCGCCCTTGGTGATCTGGATCGGCTCGCTCATCAGTGCCCTCCGTGGTCTGTGCTGCTCCTGCTGACTTCTAAAGAATGCCATAGGAAGGCAAGGGATGTCAACGGTTGTGATATAACCGTGACATCCCTTGCCGGCCAGTCGGAGCGTCAACTGATGGTGTCGCGCCGGGCCAGCTCGTCTTTCACGATCTGCGTGTTGCGCGCAGTGCGCTTCGGGCTGATGCCGCACAGCGCGGCGACACGCTCGAAGTCCGGCAGCATCTCCCGCAGATCTTCGGTGGCTATCGCACGGGCGGTGTTCTCGAGGGCGGCCCGAGACTCGAGCTCACCCATCACGTCGCGGTGGCTGCGCTGTGCAGCAGCGATGGTCTCCTCGCGGGTCAACCCACTGTAGGTCGTGCCGTTCGCGGCATCCGACTCCACGTACTTCGCGACATCGTTCAGGGTGTGCGTGGTCATCGCGGCGAGGCGGCTGGCCGGGTAGAGCTGATGGACTGCGGTCTGTTCGATCATCTCGGATCCCTTCGAAGCGGTGCTGCTGACCTCTGAAGGATGTCATAGGACGCCAATGGATGTCAATGGTCGTTACTCATTAGTGACCAACGGGCCCGACCAGCGCCAGTATGTGACGGCTCCCTCGGGGGCGAACGGATTGACGGGCCGGATCCAGGCGAGCTCGGTCAGAGCAGACCAGGCGCGTCGTACGGATCCGTCGCTGCGAGCCCTGCCCAGGCGGATGGCCGACTCGGCGCGGGTTACCTGACCGGGCGGCGATGATTGGGCATGCCAGATGAGCAATTGCGACAATTCGTGCAGAACGGACGACGCCGGTCCATCGTACCGCCGGACGTCATCGGGCAGCTCGACGGCGCACCAGGGCCCCTGATGGGGGTGTGCCAGTCTCTGAATGGCACGGTCTGTCTGACGCATCGCACTGCGTAGATCGGCCTTGATCTGCACTAGCTCTGATATGCACTTATCGATGTCTGACTTGGTTGTCATGGCATGACAGTAGCAGATGAGCTTGGCACCGTGCCGGGCAAAATCTGGCAAGGCTGGCAAGCTAGTTGATCATGACTGGCAAGCAATCTGGCAGGTAAATGGAGATCAAACTGGCAAGGCTGGCAGGTAGCGTGCAAGCCTGTGACCAGCAGTGGCAGGTACATGCAAGCAACTGGCAAGTAAAAAATCCCACCTCGGTCTTGTCTTGGGCAAGTGGGTGGGGGTGTCCGGAGGACCCCCCACTTGCCAGAAGCCCCGGCAGGTTGGCAGGTAGATAAACGAACTACCGATGACATCCATTGACATCCTCTGCTAATCTTCGGGTCCGTTGGACGGGCGAGGGGATCTGGACATGGCAGGCACGGTGGACCCGGAACGATCGGCACGTGGCCGGTCGGCACGAGCCCGGGGCAACCAAAGCGAGCGGATGTTCGCCGGTCTGCTCCGTGTGAGCGGCTGGCCGGATGCGGAGCGAGCCGTCAGGACGGCCTTCCGCACGGCTGAGAGGTCCTCTGCGGATCCGGGGGACATCCGCGGGTGCCCTGGGCTCATCTGGTCCCTGAAGTACCTCGTGGACGATCTGACACAGAATCGCGCCACAGTCCTGCTGGACGAGACCGCGGCTATGCGGCACGAGAGCGGCGATGGGGCGGTCGGCATCCTGGTTGAGCGGCGTAAGGGGCGGCTGCCTACGTCGTGGTGGGCCTGGCTCTGGCTGGGCGATCTCGCGGAGTTGGCTAGTGGGCCGTTCAACTCGTTCGATACGCTCACGATCACCGAGCGGATGCCGGTACGCCTGGTCGTTGATGACCTGATCGACCTGCTTCACGCGAACGGCTACGGCCTATCCTCGGCTGACCAGGACGAAAGGGTCGGCTGATGGCGATTCCCGCGGCATTCACGCGCACCACGGTCACGGATGAGCTGTTCGAGCTGGACGGCACGCTGGCCACGGGCACCGTGACGTTCTGGCCCAGCGCGGGCGTACTGGCGCTGAGTGTGCCGCCTGACGACTTCAGCGTGCTTGCCGGGGAGCTGAGTCTCACGGCGACGATCGTGGCGGGCACGTTCGAACTGAATGTCCCGGCCACCGACGTCGACGGCGTCACGCCGGCAGGCTGGTTCTGGCTTGTCGAGCTCACCACGGAGAAGTCCGGGCGACGGCGCTGGTCCAAGCTTGTGCCGACCTCGAACGATCCGCTTCGGCTTACGCAGCTGGCCGACTACGTCCCGCCGCGAGATCGGCCGTGCCCGAGCTCGCCGACGCCCTGGCATGCGGGCTACCGCTGCGTGTGTCCGATGCCGTCGCTGTACTGCGTGCTGCTCGCCGGCGGCTGGTAGCCATGGGCGCGCAGCCGGGTGGCTGGAATGCGAACAAGCGGGAGGCCGCGCGTACGGGGGCAGTACCCTGGCGGAACAACCCGCTGTACAAAGCGGCGCGTCTGTTCGTGCTGAACCGTGACCACTGGACCTGTCAGATGGGGCTCGACGGGTGTGTGCGTAAGGCCAACACGGTGCACCACAAAGGTGGTGTGTCGGATGCCAACCTGTGCGATACCAATGTGATGGTGGCCGCATGTAAGCCATGCAACACCAGAGAGGGTAGGCCTGGTATGCGTGACCCTGCTCCTGTGCGACGTACCCAATGGATGAGCATGGAGATATCGTGAACGTGGCGATCATCATGCTTGGTATCGCGGTGGTGTGTGTCGGTGGATCAGTGACCGAGCGTGCCTCGCGTGGGTGGGGCACAAGCCTAGCTGTCATCGGCATGGTGTGTGCCATCGTGGCAGTGCTCATCGGTCTTGGTGTCATCCATTGAAAACAAATGGATAAATGCACAAACAATTGAATGAAAGAATTGCGAGATCTGCGCGTATAAATGTGTGTCCACACAGGACTCAATCAATTCATTTTTTACGGATGATCTTGCTCATCTAGATCTCAGCAATTAGCTTTCTCTCTCCCCTATAACCGCAGGTCAGAGCTGATAAGCGTGATTACCAGATTGCTGAATGCAATTAAAGAATGGCATCCTTTGACACCCGTTGGCGCATTGTTGTACAGTCCATAATGCCGGTCGTCACGCGTCAGCGACCGGCACCCAAAGCTGAGGAGTAGTGGATCATGGGAACGATTCCCGAAGGCCAGGATGGTCCGGAGCAGCAGGCTGCCACGGAGGCGCACAAGGCCCGGCTCGCCGAACAGACGCAGGTGGCCAGCGACGTGCCGACGCCGATTTGCCCGCCGCACTGGGTGACCAACGGCACGTGGCGCGAGACCGGCGAGAAGGACGAGGACAAGAACCCGATTGCCATTCAGGTCAAGACGTGCCAGGCATGCGGCATCGACGTTCCGTACGACTACGATCCCGCCCTGGACCCGGCCAACCCCGCGTACGTGCCGCCCAGCTGATGGCGCTGTCACGGCCGGCCTGGCAGCTTCCTGGTTACATGCACCACAACCGAGATGAGGCAAGGATCATGACGACTGAGGTACCCGCGGCCGATGGCGTACAGGCGATCAGCGGTGTCTACGACACGCCGGTCTGCCCGCCGCACTGGACGACCATCCCGACGCAGCGCGCGACACCCGGCGACGTGGACGACGAGGGCAGGCAGATCGTCGTGGACGTCCGTGTGTGTACGCAGTGCACGCAGGAGGTACCGCTGGACTATCGGGCCGAGGATGACCCGGCCGATCCCGCCAACGCCGTCGAGCCGCACTCGCACGTCGACGACGTCCGATGAGCTTCCTGGGCCTGGTGCTATTCATCGTCGCGCCGGACTACAGTGCAGGCATCCGGCCATTCGACCGACTACGTCTCTGACGCCGGACCACAGATAGCCGTGCCGTTGTCACAGGCAGCACGGACAAGCCCCGGCGGGGCGGGAGCGGGAGTCCTTGACCACCTACCCGCCCCGCCGCCGGACCACAGGCAGCCCGTGCGCGCAGGTACGGGCGAGAGGGACGCGCTGGCCCGCGGAGGTACTGCGTGCTCCGATCGCGTCAGCGCGTCCCTCGTTCTTATGTCACAGTTCTACTACAACCGTTGACATCCTCTGGCATCCGGTGGCATAGTTCATCTCGTCACCAGCCGACGAGAGGACCAGACCATGAGCGAGCGCCGTCCCTACCGCCACTACACGCCCGAGCGCCTGTCCGCGGAGCTGGACGCCGCACGTCGCACGCTGATGTCGCTACAGAGCGAACAGCAGCAACGGACTGCCGAGAAGTCGGTGGCTGAATGGCCCCAGGGGTATGGCCACCGCCCGGCCGAAAAGGTGACCGCACCGAGCAGCACCGTCAGTGAGTGGCTGGACCACACGCCGGCGGCCAGCCTGCGCAGCGCGTGTGGATCCGGCAGCCCGCGGCCGATCGAGCCGATGATCACCACCAAGCAGCCGCGGCCGTGCCTGGACACGCCGACGACGCCGGCCCGGGTGCACGTCGAGCGTGAAGCTGTGAAGCCGCTCACTGATGGCTTCTACCGTCGTCTGTCCGCTGACGGCGCGCGGATTTTCAAGGTGGTCTGGAACCAGACCGGGGCCAACCTGTACGCCAAGGAACTGGTCACCGAGCTGATCCCGGCCACTGATGACGAGCCAATGCACTACGTGGCCACCTGGACGTACGCGCCGGGCGCGCTCCGCCAGCTCACCGCGGCCATGCGGCTCACCGAGGAGCAGGCCGCCGAGTTCGGCCAGCTCTACGGGGTCTGCTGTATCTGCTCGGCGCGATTGAGCAACGAAGAGTCGATTGAGCGTGGTATCGGCCCGGTCTGCGCGGACAAGCAGGGCTGGTAGTTCATCGGCGCGCAGCGTTCGCCCCAGCCTGGGCGTAACGAATGCTGCGCTAGAGCTCGACGGCCGGACCCCCGGGTATGGGGGTGCCGGTCGCCCAGGCCTGGCGCGGCGCGTCTCGTGGCTGGCCGTCCGCGTGGTGAATCAGCGTCGGCCCCTCGGCGTGGTCGGCCAGCGACGGCCAGGTGTAGCGCACCGGGATCCGGGCCCGGCGCGCCCACGCGCCCAACCGCTCATCGTACGGCCGGTACTTCCGTTCCGGGATCTGTTCGAGCATGCGCGCCGCGGCCGAGGACGGCAGCGCGACGGCGACGCCCCAGAGCAGCCAGCGTGAGGTGATCCAGGACGCGCCGGTAGCTTCGGCAACACCTACCGCCCGGGTGATGCGACTCTGCCACTCTGTAGGCCGCTCGGCGCCGAGGTAGAACGACACCAGGGTGTCGCGCTCATCGGCCACGCCGGTCAGTACACGCGTGGCCTGCTCGGCGAAGTCGTCCGGCACCACGGCGTCGTCTTCGAGCACGATGCACCACCGGTCACGGACCGCGTCCAGGTTCCACCGCGTAGCACGGGCATGCTGCCAGATCTGCGCGTCAGCTTCGAGCGCCCGCGCCCAGGCCCGGTCATGGTTGGCCAGCTCACCGTAGGTGCCGTCGTCCAGTGCCAGCCGGCCACCGACGCGGTCTGCGAGCTCACGTGCCTGCGCGGCGCGTCTGTGGTGGCCGCACACGGCGATACTCACCCGCGCGGGGTACCTTTCTACGTTCACTTGTGCCGCCACCAGGTGTGCGGCGCGGCCTGTTGCCGGGTCTGCTCGGCACGGAACAGCGTGCACACCTGCGGACCGGTACGGATCGACTCACTGAACCGCTCGTACGCGACGTAGTTCAGCACGGCCATGTCCCCGGTGCCGTGATTGTGCCGATCTTCGCGATAGAAGACCCGGGCATGCTGATCGGCGTATTCACGGATGATCTCGTGCAAGAACGTCATCACGGTTTCCCGGTCCCCGCCGATCAGCCCGGCGTTGAGAAGCTGCCGCCCGGCGTTCGCAGTCAGCCAGTCGGCGATGTGTGCGGCGCGGTGGTTGCGACGCATCCAATCATCGCCCACGGTGGTGGGTTCACAACCGAGGTAGAGCAGGCCCGGCACCATGTCCGGGAACGGACTGCGGAATAGCTCGACGTCCGTACCGTCCACACACCAGGCGTAGCGCACCTCGGGGTGGTCGCGCAGGTACTGCCAGGCGGACACGTGGCGCTGGAAGTACGGTTGGATTGCTTGTCGGTGCCGGACAAACTCCGTGACCTCGTCGTCCGTCTCGGTCAGTTCATCGTGCAGAACCACGAGCGGCTGCGCGCCCAGCGACGCACGCAGGGTGCCCAGACGATCGATATCCGGTTCCCACTTCACGCCGCGCTGAGGATCGGGCTGACTGGTGAACAGTGACGTGATCACCACGTCGCGCGCTTCGCGGTATTCGTGATATGCGGTCGATCGCGTGGCCAGCGTTCGTCGATATCGTGCATGGTTGGTCTTCACGGCGCGCTCGCGTGTCAAGCCGGGTACCGAGCGGTCGACGGTCTCGAACTCGTCCTCGCAACGTATGAGCTGCGCTGATTCGGCGACATCGGCAAACGGCCAGGTGGTCAGCCCGGCGTTGTGGATCCGGCGCGACCAGTCGACATGCTCATATCCCCATCGGCCGTAACCGGGGTCCATGCCACCGACGATGTCCAGTACCGACCTGTGGGCGTACAGCATCGCGCCGCGGGCGCCGGTATAGGCGACGTGCCGGCCATCGTCGAACATGATGTCAATGTCTTTCATCTTCCGACGTCCGGCGAGATCGTGAAAAATCCGCATCAGGTGCGGCTCCGACGAGTCCACATAGGGCAACCACCATCTGTCGATCAGTGGGTATGCGTCATCGTCGAAAAGGAAAATGTGCTCGCAGTCAGCGAGTAACTCGAGACACTTGTTCTTCGCGCGAGCGATACCGGCGTTGGTCTTGAACGTGAAGTCAGCCTCCGGTGTCGGTGATGTGCTGGCGTCGTCGACCACTACGAGCTTCGCGCCTGGCGGGAGGTACCGCTGCTGGGCAGCCAGCGATGTCACGAACACGTCTCGCCGGTTGTGCGTGGTGATGCCGATTCCGATGTGATGCGTCATGGTGTGTTTCCCCGATCCGACCCTTCCAAGAACACAGACTGTAGCCTGAGCCGGAGCGATCGACGGAAGGGAAGGATGCGGGGTGCAACACGACAACATGGCGACCGCGGTAGCGGCGACGCTCGGGGCGCTGGACGAGCACTCGACGTCTGCCGACGCTGCCACGCATCAGCTAGCGGTCAAGTACGCCCGAGAACTGGACGGCGCGGAATGGATCGGCCGTACCGCGGAGAAGATCATTCGCCTGGTCGAAGACGATCCGGAGACCGAGATCGACACGTTGCAGGCCGTCCAGGCGCTGCGGAACAAACTCTCCGCCCGGCAGACGCTGGCGGATCTCGGGCCCAAGCTGACGGCGCTGCTGGTAGAGCTCGGTGCCACGCCGAAAGCACGCGCGGCCATGGTGAAGGCCGCGGGGGGTGGTTCTAGTGTCCCGTCGACAAGCAAGCTCTCGGCGCTCCGGGCAGGCCGTCCGGCATAAACATGGCAAGATGCAGCCGCGCAAGCCGGCGCCGGGTGTGCAGCTGGACTTGACCGAGGACGACTATCGCGCGGTCGAGATGGCCCGGCGTATCCGGGCGGAGCTGCTCGCGCAGGAAGCGCAGCCGGGTAGTACCACGCTGGTCAGTGCCCGCGCCGCGGCAGCCGGTCGTCACGCCGGTCAGCAGGCAGGCAATATCGGCCGGACTGAACCTCGCCTGGCCACGCCACCGCTGCGCCCGCTCACCCGCGAGACCACTCGCGGATACGAGGTCATCGACTTTGCCCGTGATGTGCTCGGTGAGCCACTGCTGCCCTGGCAGGAGTGGCTCGTCATCCATGCCATGGAGCTGCTGCCGGACGGCACCTATCGGTTTCGGACTATCCTTGCCCTGGTCGCACGGCAGAACGGGAAGACCAGTCTCTCTCGCACGCTGGCCCTGTGGCGGCTCTACATCGACGGCGCGCGGCTCGTGCTCGGCGCCGCCCAGGATGTCTCGATCGCGCGCGAAGTACTCAACGCTGCGCACGACATGGCCATGGACGTGCCGGACCTCGCCGCCGAGGTCCTCACGCTGCGCAGGACCAACGGCGACGAGTTCCTGAAGCTGATCAATGGTGCCCGGTACAAGATCACCGCGAGCACGCGTGGCGCCGGCCGTGGTCTGTCCGTCGACCACCTCACAATGGACGAGATCCGCGAACAACGCGACTGGCTGGCCTGGTCGGCTCTGTCCAAGACGATCATGGCCCGGCTCATGGGGCAGATCTGGGCACTCTCGAATGCCGGCGATGAGGCCAGCGTGGTGCTCAACCACCTGCGCGCCGCCGCGGGCGTCCGGCAGGACTCCGGCGGTGTGTCGTACATGGGCGACGCTCGGGATGGCTCGATCGGCATCTTCGAATGGTCAGCAGTCGAAGGCTGCGAGATCGACGATGAGGACGCCTGGGCGCAGGCCAACCCCGCGATGGGGATTACGGTCAGCATTGCGGCCATCCGTTCGGCGCTCGGCACAGACCCGCCGGACGTGTTCCGCACCGAGGTTCTGTGTCAGAAGGTCGACACGCTGGACGGTGTGTTCAACCGGGACGCATGGAAGGCGTGCGCGGACTCCAGCGGCACCATGTCCGATCACCGCGAAGGTGTGGTGCTCTGTCTTGACGTCGCGCCGGACAACGATCACGTCGTGCTGTACGCCGCGGTCGAAGTTGCACCCGAGGTCTACCGCGTCGAGCCGATCAGTTCGTGGTCCTCAACCGAAGAGTGCCGCAAGGACCTGCGTGACGACATCAAAATGGTCGGTCCGCGTGCGTTCTGCTGGTTCAGCGATGGACCGGCGGTCGCTATGGCGGCGGATATCCGCAATCTGACCAGGCCGCCGGCCGGCGAGCGGCGGCCACTCCTGACCGAGGAGCAACTGATCGAGCTCACCGGGACTGAGACCGATGAAGCGTGTGCCGAGTTTGCCGAGTTGGTCGATTCACGTCGTCTGCTTCACTCGGATGACCCGCTCCTGAACGCGCACATCTCTGGGACGGTCAAGCTGTCTCGTGGCGACAAGTGGCGTTTTGCCCGGCGTGGCGGCGTCGGCCACGTCACGGCCAGCTACGCCGCCGCGGGTGCCGTCCATACTGTCCGTACGCTGCCACCGCTGACACGCGTCAAGGCCGCGATCAGCTAAGAAGGGACACACCACAATGGAGCTTCACGAACGCTATACCGATCGGCACCCCGGGACCGTTCAGGTACTGAAGGGATTCCGCATCGGGCACCTGCGGGAGGACCTGCGTGGGATCGTGGTCAGCTACGCGGATCTCGTCGAACAGCTGCTCGTCCGGCTGCCGGATGGTCCGGAGACCACCGTGGCGCTGCGCAAGCTGCTCGAATCGAAGGACTCGGCTGTGCGTGCGGCGGTCTATGCCGTCGAGGAGACCGGGTGAGCCGGCGCCAACTGCTGGCCACGGTCTGCCAGTTGGTCGGGGCACCGGGTGCCGCGGTCGCCGTAGGCTTCCTGGCCGGTCTGTGGTGGGGCGTACTGCTCGGCATGACGCTGCTGTTCGTGTTCGGCGTGCTCGTCGAACTGGGGAAGGTGTAGGCCATGGGTCTGGGTAAGGCATTCCGTAAGCAGCCGGAGCAGGTGCACCATCGTGTCGCCGGTCTCGGCGGCTTCCAGGTGGTCATCGACGGCCGTCCGGTGATCACTCCGGCCACCACGTACTACGGCGGGATGTCCATCCCGGGCGCATGGCGCGCGGCGGTACTGCTATCTGATCTCCTGGGACGTGCGCCCTGGAACGCGTTCCGCATGGGTGCCGATGATGTCCTGGTCAAGATCAGGCCCACCCCGCCCGTGCTGGAGCAGCCATGCCCGCCGGACACCCGCATCGTGACCGTCACACAGCTGGCGCTCGATCTGATCTGGCATGGTAACGGTATCGCCGTGGTGGCCAGCCGGAATAGCAGCACGGGCACGCCGACGAGCTATCTGCCGGTAAGCGCGACGCAGGTCAGCGTGCGCCGGGCGAACATGACCGACTTTGCGCCGATCTCGTACGGGAACTACATCTACGATATCGGTGGCCGTCAGTTCGGTTCGCACGACATTCTGCATATCAAGGGCTCGTGCGCGCCCGGTGCGCTGCGCGGCATGGGCGTGCTGGAGCATCACCTTGCCACACTTCAGCTGGCACGTCAGCAGAAAGAGCAAGCCGCTGATATCGCACATCACGGCGTTCCGACTGGCGTGATCAATGTGACCGATCCCGACGCCACACCCGACGAGCTGAGGGATATCAAGGCAAGCTGGCTGGAGTCGCAGCGTGCCCGCACCATCGCCGTACTCAACACGGCGATGGAGTTCCAGCCGATCAGCTGGAATCCGGATGAGATGGAATTGGTCGAAGCACGTAAGTACACGGATATCGAGATTGCAAATATCTTCGGTGTCCCGGCCAGCTTTATCAACGCGGAAACGTCCAGTCGGGTCTACTCGAACATCGAGCAGGACGCACTCAACCTGCTTAAGTTCTCTCTCGGTGGCCATCTCGACCGGTTCGAGCAGGTCTATTCGCTGATGTTCCCACGCGGGACGCAGGTGAAAGCGAACCTGGACGCGATGCTCCGGGCCGACACGCTGGCGCGCTACCAGGCGCACCAGATCGGTATCACGGCCGGCTTCCTCGCGCCGAGTGAGGCTCGTCAGATCGAAGACCGGCAGGCCTTCACACCCACGCAGCAGGCCGAGATGGACGCACTCAAGCCGTCACCCCCCGCGGCGCCGTCACCCGGCCTGCCTGTCGCTGCCAAGGCACAGCGGCTCGATACACCCCGCCCGTCCGGCCACGTGGCCGGCGCCCTTCCGAGCGGACAGTGAAAGGGGTCCCCGTGACCAACATCGAATACCGCACGTTCACGCCGGAGCTCGAAGTCCGTTCGGACGGCGACGGCCGGACCGTGGAGGGTATCGCGGTGCCGTACGACCGCGAGCAGCGGATCAACGACAGTCTGACGGAAGTGTTCATCCGTGGAGCGTTCGATCATCAGCTTCGGGCTATTCACCGGGTCGAGTTCTTCCGCGACCACCAACCGCACGGTGGGGTGCGAATCGGACGGACCGTGGCCGCTCACGACGACGCAGCCGGGCTGTTCTGGCGGGGGCGAGTGGACAAGACCAGCGAAGGTGATGCCACCCTGGAGAAGGTCAAGGACGGCAGGCTGCGTGACCTCTCGATCGGATTCACCGCCCCCGAGTTCCCGCAGTACCGGCGGGAGTCCGGCGCCGTCGAGCGACGCAAGGCGAACCTGACCGAGGTGGCCGTGGTCCCCAAGGGTGCCTACGGCGCCGGAGCGGTCATCGCGCATGTCCGTGCCGCGGCCTGTATCGCCTGTGGCCATGTGGGCGAGATCAGCGCCGAACAGCGCGCCGCGGACACCGGTGATCGCAGCCGCATGGCGCAGGCCGATCAGCTCATGGCCATGGTGCCGTTGCTCGGCCTGCCGGAGCTGCGTGACGTGTCCGGCTTGCAGGTGGGCCGCGGCTCGAAGCTCTGGGCGTACTGGACGGGGCCGGAGGGTTTCGCACGCTACGCACACGCAACGCACCCCTGGACGACGCTACGCGATGCGCTGATCAAGGAAGGCGTGCCAGCCACGCAGGCGGGTGGACTGGCGACGAACATCATGATGGCCACCCCCGCCGGGCGGGCGTTGTTCAAGGCGCACCACGGCGGCGGGATGCACTGAGTGTCACGGTGGGGTGCTACTCTGCGTTCGAGACCGGCACCCCGCCGCGCGCATGATCGACACCCTGGCCGCAAGCCAGCACCCCGATCCGCCCGACGACACCCCGTGTGAGCAGGAGCAGACACCATTCGCCCCCGACACGGGAGGGATCATGAATAAGACCACGGTCGACGTCGCCGGCCAGGCCAGCGGCAATCCGTACCTCACGGCACGCCAGGAGCGCTACACCAAGCTGCTCGGCGAGACCCGCGAAGTCCAGTTGCGCGCGGCCAGGGAGCAGCGCGACTTGACGGACGAGGAACTGGCCACGATCAAGACCAGCGCGCAGACGCTGTCAGCCCTCGGTGATGAGATCACCGAGCTGAGCAGCCTCGAGACGCGCTCGGCCGCCGTTGCCAACCTCTCGGCCGCGCTCGGCACCATCGGGCAGGCTTCGGCGGACAGCGGCACCGACATCCCGACCGTCGACGCGAACGGCACGCAGACCCGCGCAGCCGCCGGCGACAAGGGCGAGAACCTGACCGGCAACACCACCACGCAGGATCGCGACCCGGGGCACTACCGCTCGGTCCGCGAGGGCGGCCAGCACTCGTTCTTCTCCGACATGGCGAAGGCGAAGGAGGAGGGCACGAGCTCGCCCTCCGGCGTCCGGCTCGCCGACTGGGGCAAGCACACCCGTGCGCTGTCCAACGCCAGCGCCGGCGTGGGCCTGGTCCCGCCCAAGTGGCTGACCGAGGAGTACGAGAAGATCCCGCGCCAGATTCGCGCGGTCGCCGAGAAGGTCCGGCGGATCGATCTCGGCGACGACCCGCGGCCGATGACCCTGCCCAAGCAGACCGCGGGTACGGACGCCGTGGTCGGCGAGCAGGCCGCGGAAAACGATCCTGTGACCGACACCGACGCGTACGACAGCGACGTCGAGACGGTCACCCCCAAGCCGACCAGCGGTGCGCAGAAGGTGTCGCGCCAGATGATCGACATGGACAATCCGGCGATCGACTCGCTGATCTACTCGGATCTGATGTCGGTGTACGACTACAAGGTTGAGCTCAAGGTGTGCGCAGCGATGATCGCAGCCGCGGGCGCACCGGTGGTCACGCTGCTCAACGAGGACGCGTTCCAGGACCAGATCGATGGCGCGATCGATGCTGTCATCGACACGTCGATTGAGGTCTGGGCGAATCAGTTCGCCCCGGCCGACTTGGTCTTCGGTGACATCCGGCGGTTCGGTAAGTTCCGGAAGCTGAAGGATCTTCAGGGGCGTCCGATCGTTCCGATGACCCGCTACTCGCTCCAGAACGCCGCGGGCCAGGTCATCACGCAGCAGAGCGCCGAGGTCGAAGGCCTGGACCTGCTCGGCACCGCGGGCGCCGGCACCGGTCTCACCTACCCACAGAAGGTGGTCGTTGCCCGGGCGGCGGACACGCTGTTCTTCGAATCGGCCGTGATGCGGTTCCGGTACGAGGAGCCGGATGGCCCCGAGACGATCAAGCTCGGTGTCTGGGGGTACACGGCGGTCCTGGTGCGCCAGGGTCACCGTAGTACCAAGTGCTTCCAGGTCACCGCCGCCGGTTCGGGTAGCTGATCATGCTGACGCAAGGGCGAGTGTGGCCGCCGGTCTTGACGGACCTCACGAACGACATGAGTGTCGATGACGATCTGGACGAGAGCATCCTTCAGCTCCGGCTCGATTCGGCCGTGTCCTTTGTGGAGGACGTCCGCAAAGACATCGATTGGTCGGGCGGCGATCAGACGCGCCTACCGACCGACCGGCTCTGGCTGGGCACGCTCGCCCTTGCGCGGCGGTGGTATCAGCGCCGCATGAGCCCGGACGGGCTGATCAGCATGGGCGAGATGGGCTCCGCTCGCGTGACGACATATGACCCCGACATCGATCGACAGCTCCGTATCGGACGGTTCCGTCAGGCGGCCAGCGCATGAGCATCAGCACCGCGCAAGCCGCCTGGGAGACACTCCGATCCGTCGTTGGCGCTGTCGATGGGTTGCGGAGCTATCTCGTCGGCGAGCCCGTAGAACGCCTTGGGGTACTGGTCAGCCCGCCGGCTTTGACATGGGAGCATTACCCGGCCATCGGTCAGCCGACCAACGCCGAGTTCAGTGTCTTTGTCGTCGGGCCGAATGACCAGGTGGGTACCGTGATCACGAAGTTGCTGTCCTTTGTGGACCCCGTGGTCTCGGCCATCGAACAGAACTATGAGGACGCCGTTGTGACGCAAGCCTTTCCGGGGATCTACAGTCAATTCAGTGCCACGGAGAGTCCTTGCTACACGATCACCGTGGAGGTCTCGCTATGACCACGCCAGTGCATCAGCGCAGGCTCAAGACCCTGTCACTGTCCATCGGTACGACCGAGTTTCAGTGCCAGCTCAAAAGCTGGACGCTGGACCCCGGCACGCAGGAGGGCGATCGTCAGTACACGTACTGTGACGACCCGTTGCAGGACAATAGCTTTGTCGAAGAGACGGACGATCAGCCGACGCTTGCGCTGACGTTTTTCTCCGACTGGCGATCCACCGGTATTTCGGACTACCTGTGGAGCAACCCGAATGTCACCGCGGCATTCGTACTCGACCACCACCCTGACATCGCGCTCGAACACGTGCGCTGGACGGGTAAGGTACTGCTCAAGCCGCCGGCTGTCGGTGGCGACGTGCGCACCACGGAAATCACGGAGATCACACTTCAGGTCCTCGGTACGGTCGGCGACGGCCTGGACTTCGAGCGGGTCTCTGGTAGCTGATCGTCATCTAGGAAGGGATTGACGCATCATGTTCGAAATCGAGATCACCCCCGAAGGCGGCGAGCCGTTCCCCATCACCGCGGACTCCCGGGATGTCATGTTGTGGGAAAAGACCAACGCGAAGTCGGGTGCGTCGATCGGGCGGCTGGCCAACGATCCGCGTATCACCGATCTGTACAAGATCGCGTGGTTCGCCTGCAAGCGTCTCGGTCTGCTCCGGGGTATCGAGCCTGAGGAATTCCAGACGGACTACGCGATCAAGGTCGACTTCGAGAACGCCGGTTGGGGTGAGGACGAAAACCCTACCCGGAAGACAGCTACATCCGGCGAATAGTCGAACTCGCTGTCTTCACGGGCACGATGCCGTCGTGGTGGTTCGCCGAGGATCCACAGACCATCCGGACCGCGATGGAGATCCAGGGACGTAAGATCCACGCAGAGACCGCGGCACGCGGTGGCGGAAGCGCCAGTCGTGCACCCGGGGCCGGCGGCCCGATCCAGTACAGCGGCTGACGGATCGGGAGGTACGGCGATGGCACTCACAGTTCATTCGCACCTTCAGGGCGCACGTGAGGCCATCGCCGTACTGAGTGTGCTTCCGAAGGATGCAGAGGTCCAGCTCAAGAACGCCAGTGAGCAGATCTCGAAGTACATCGCGCAGGTCGCTCGCGGCGACGCGGTTACCGGCGGCGGTCCGCAAGGAAGCTTGCTCGCCCCCACGGTCAGGGCCGTACGTGGCCGGACGCCCACGGTCCAGGTCGGTGGCTCGAAGCGTGTCGGTCGCCGGCGAGCTCCGGCGTATGGCGTGCTGTACGGCTCTGTGTTCGGCGCCAATGGCCGGTATGGCTGGTATGGGCGCCCACGGTACCGGCCGTCTGCCGGGCGGCAGTACCGGCCACATGGCGGCCAGTCCGCGTACTGGTTCTTCCCACTGCTGGAGAGCCAGCGTCCGGCGATCAATCGGTGGTTCGATCGTGCTGCCGACAAGGTGGTCCGGGACTGGACGGAGGCAGCCTGATGGCGGGCAATGAGCGCACGCTGCGTATGAAGTTCGACGGGTCGACCAAGGGCCTGGCGCGCGCTGCCGCGGAGACCAAGAGCCTGATCAAGGAAGTCGAGCGCGCAGAGGCCGCGGCCTACGCCGAACAGGAGCGCCGGGATGCCGCGGCTGAGCGACGTCAGGCCATGCTCGATCGCGAACGTGCGAAGGCCCACGACGACTACATCCGGCAGCTACAGGCCGAAGAGGATGCCCTGGTACGCCGGGGCAAGCTCGAGAACGACGCGTACAAGGAAGACGCGCGTCGAGCCAAGGCGCACGAAGATGACCTGCTCCGGCAAGGCCGTCTCGAAGAGGCCGCGTACCAGGAAGACAGCCGGCGCACGAAAGCCGCCGCGGAGGCCATCCGGGCGCAGGGCCGTCTCGAAGAGGCCGCGTACCAGGAAGACATCCGGCGCACGAAGACCCGGCAACGGGAATACGAGACTGCGGTCAAGGCACGGGTCAAGGCCGAACGAGATGCTCAAAGCGAGATTGTCCGACTACGTAGGCAAGCTGATGAGGCCGAGAAAAAGCGGGATAAGGAAGAGGAGGATCGATCCAATAACCGCAGCAGGCTTTTCAAAAAGCTGCGTGATGATATCGGATCGATAGCTGGCACGTCGCTCAAGACATTCGCTGTCTGGGCGAACAACATCAGCACGGTCAGCACGCTGCTCACGGCACTGGTCGGCGTGCTTCACTTCGCGTCGCTGGCCTCCGGCGTGCTCGGTCTGATTCCCGGTGCGATTGCCGCGGGTGCGGCAGCCATGGTCACGCTCAAGCTCGGTGCCCAGGGGCTGACCAACGCGTTCAAGCCCACAGTTGATGTGCTGGACAAGATCAAGAAATCGGTCAGCGGTACCTTCGAGAAAGAACTGAAGGCACCAGTCCGGGACCTGAATAAGCTGCTACCGCAGACTACCGGCCACTTTCAGGGCATCGCGTCGGCAGTGTCCAGCGTGATCGGCAAGATTGTCAGCATGCTGAAGACCGGCGGCAACATGGGTGTTGTCAACGGCATCCTGGACAAGACCGGCTCCCTGATTCGAAAGCTCGGTGACTTCATCGCTCCGGTGATCCGGGGGTTCCTGGACATCGCTGATGTCGGTCTCGGCGTGCTCAATGACATGTCCACCGGAATCGGTGGTGTGGGGCAGAAGTTCGCCGACTGGATCCGGGGGCTGAAGAACAGCGGGGATCTGCGGGAGTGGATCACCAAGGGTATCGGTGCGTTCCGGGACTTCTTCGGTGTGATTAAGGATATCGGCGGGATTGTCGTCGACGTCTTCAGTCTCATCAAGGAAGGCGCGGGCACGGTGGCGCCCGTGCTCCAGCCTGCGATCGACGCGGTGAAAGCGTTTCTCAAGACGCCCGAGGGACAGCAGGCATTCCGCTCACTGGGTGAGACGCTGGCCAAAGTCGGCGACGCCGTGAATCGTGTTCTTGGTCCGGCGCTGAGGGTGATCGGCCCACTGATCGAGCCGGCAGGCGAGGCATTCGCCAACGTTGCCAGCACGCTGGCGGATATCCTCGGCCCCGCCATCGACGAGCTCGGTCCGTCGCTCAAGCCAGTAGTCACAGCCATCGGCATGTTCGTCGATGAGTTCGTGAAGTCGCTCGGTCCCGCCCTGCCCGGGATTGTCAGCCTGTTCAAGATATTCGGTGCGGGCCTGGTCCTGCTGACGCCCGTGTTCATCGGTTTGGCGGTGGCAACGAACTTCTGGGTGTCCGTACTGATTGCCGCCGGGCAGGCCCTGGTGGGCAACTTCAGCGGCGCTGCCGACACCATGAAGAACGCATGGGAAACCAGCATGGATTCCATGAAGACGGTCACCGACACCGACTGGTCGCGGATGGCGAACGACGTGCTGAACGGTACGACCACCACCGACAACGCTGTGAAGAACAGCGCGGGCCAACAGCATGCGAACTGGGGTAGCGCGCTCGGCGGTATGCAGTCCGATACGACTACGGCGTGGGGGGCGATGGGCTCGACGATGCAGACGCAGCTCGGGGCCATGCAGGGTCAATCACAGGCCGGGGGCGTGGCCATCCGTGGCAACCTCTCCGGTGCGCTGCGTGGCGCGGCCAGTGACGCCGCGGGGGCCGGCGGCGCCATGGCGGGATCGTGGGGCAGCGCGATCGGCAGCATGCAGAACGGCACGCGTGCGGGTATCGGCGACGTCAAGAACCAGACGGGCGGCCTGCCCAGCTGGATCAATGGCGAGTTCAGCGGTGTCTCACTGTTCGGCGCCGGGCGCTCGATCATGCAGTCGCTCGGCGACGGCCTGCGCGCGGCCTGGGGCGGGATCAAGTCACTGCTCGGTGGCTTCTCCGCCCAGATACCGCAGCAGAAGGGACCGCCCGCGAAGGACCGGCGACTCCTGCGACCCGCTGGCCGTCTCATCATGGCTGGACTCGGTAAGGGCCTGGCCGAGGGCTGGTCTGGCGTCAGGAGCGATCTCAGCGCCATGGGTGGCCAGCTCCCCGCGCTGATCCCCACGGGGGCGGGCACGGCCTTCACGGACATGCTCAACGCCGGGAACACGGCGACAGCGCCCACGGTCCCGGCGGCACCGGATGTCTACGTCACGGTGATGCTGGACGGCAAGCCGGTACAGGCGCTCGTCAAGGCCGAGGTGGCAGGGAACAACATCGCGGTCAGGCGCCTGGCCGGTAGCGGATCGGGGATATCCCAGTGACCATCACGGCAACGTATATGGGCGATCTGTCCCGGGTACGCGTGGCGATGTCCGCGGCGCCTGCGGGTACGGATAGCGCCCTGGTCGAACGGTCGACGGATGGCATCACGTGGACGACTGTGTCCGGCGGTGACGCTGTCACGATCACCGCAGGCACCGGATTTGTCGATGACTACTTCTTCGACGCCGGCGTGCTGAACACCTACCGCGCCAGCTACGTCAACTCAGCGCTACTGCCCACGGTGACCGGTGTTGGTGCGGCAGTCACAGGCAACAACGCTGCGCTCAACCCGCCACCTCCTGCGTCCGGCATGGCTGCCGGGGATCTCAAGGTGATTCTGGCGACCATCCGTAACTCGGGGGCGGGCAGCGTCGCTGGCGCCACGGGGGGCACCGGGGCGTGGGTAAAGATCTTCGAGTTCGGCAACATGGCGATGCTGGCGAAGCGCCATGTTGGTGGCGATCCCACGCCGAACGTCACGTTTGCAGGTGGCGTGGCCAACGCCGACACGATCGCGCAGATGATCAGCGTTCGGAATAGTAAGGACTCTGTCAGTGGCACGCCGGCAACACTGCTCAATGCGATAGCCGCACAGGACATTGCAACTGCGGGGTTCTTCCAGATCGGTGCGAGCCTGCTTCTGGAAGCTCTGTGGAAGCAGGACGACATGACGTCCACCACTACACCGACATTCGCGACAAAGGTTGCTGATACGAGCTCGACGGCAGGCGATGACGCGTCGATGTCCTGGTTCTATTACCAGGTTCCGCGGAGCAATGACGGACTTCCTTTCGGTGGCGCCACG
>WNFY01001960.1_pt1 | contig 23975 bp, 20 predicted proteins | sample 5400091 | NCBI WGS metagenome assembly WNFY01 (sample SAMN13153364, study PRJNA577476) | soil metagenome | isolation source: 60 cm soil or saprolite under grassland replicate 1 | place: USA:California | collected 2016-06-15 | reverse complement strand
TGAATTTTATCGAATGCTCGATCACAAAGGTCTGCCGAATTTCAAAGTCACAGGAATGATCTGCGGCGCCGTCCTGCTCGCCGGCAGTTTTTATTACTTTTCCAAGATCGGGCCGGCGCGTTCCTACGACTTTGAAGTTTCGGTGCTGCTCTTTTTTTTGCTTACGGTTTTCGCGCGGCAAATGTTCGCACGCCTGCGCCACGACGAACCGTTGCAAACGATGGCTTACACCTTGTTCGGCCTGCTTTATGTGCTTTGGCTTTTCAATTTCATCACGAAGATCGTTTATCTGACGCCGCCATTGAGCAATGGCGTGCTGACAGGCCAGTTCTATGTCTTGTACCTGATCGCCGTGACAAAATTCGCCGACATGGGCGCGTATCTGACCGGCAGCGCGATTGGGCGCCATCTCATGGTTCCTCACATCAGCGCCAAAAAAACCTGGGAAGGTTTCTTTGGCGCGCTCGGGTTTGCGCTGTTTTGCAGTTTAGCGCTGTTTAAGCTGATGCCGGGACATTTGTCCGCGCTTACCTGGACACATGCGACAATACTGGGATTACTTCTCGGGTTCGCAGCGGTGATCGGTGATTTGGCTGAATCCATCATCAAGCGCAGCACGGGTGTAAAGGACTCGGGAAATCTACTGCCCGGAATCGGTGGTGCGCTCGATCTCCTCGACAGTCTACTTTTTACCGCGCCGCTTTTGTTTTTCTATCTGCGGCTGGTGATTCATGTGCCGTGATAAATGGGCGAAGTACCACGAATGAACACCCGAGGCAATGACGAAGATGAATGACAAATGACGAAGCAATATCGAAGCCCGAATGACAAAAACGTCCGACGCGGTCTCCACGCGGCTTGTGATTTCGTCATTCGGATTTAATTCGTCATTCGTTATTTGGATTTCGTCCTTTTCGATGAATTCGTGTCGATTCGTGTCCATTAGTGGTCAAAAATGAGAACGGAAAATTCCGGGGAACGTAAGCGTGTCGTTATTCTGGGCGCGACCGGATCGATCGGCGAAAGCGCGCTGAAGGTTGCACGGGATATTCCGGAGCGAATGGAGATCGTCGGCCTGGCAGCTAACAGCAATGCCGAAAAATTGGCTGCGGCCGCCAATAAAGTCCGGCCGGAATCGCTTTGTCTGGTTGATGAGACGAAGATCGAAATCTTGCGCAAGGCGCTCGAATACAAGCCGCGGATTTTTTCGGGCGAGATTGGCTTGCGCGAGATCGCCTGTCTGACGGATGCCGACATGGTCCTGATCGCAATCGTTGGCACCGGTGGATTACGACCGGCACTGGCCGCGATTGAAGCCGGAAAAGATCTCGCGGTCGCGAGCAAGGAAATTCTGGTAATGGCAGGCGAAATCGTGATGCGCGAAGCGAATTGGCCAGCGATAAATTCGATTCGATCACGCCGGAGCAGGCGCTCAAGCATCCGACCTGGAACATGGGACCGAAGATCACGATCGATTCCGCGACGCTGTTCAACAAAGGGCTCGAGATGATCGAGGCGCACTGGCTCTTCGGGGTCGACATGAAGCGCATCGAAGTCGTTATCCATCCGCAGAGTATTGTCCATTCGATGGTCGAGTTCGCAGACGGCTCGACGCTCGCGCAATTAAGCTATTCGGATATGTGCTTTCCGATTCAATACGCGGTGACCTGGCCCTATCGCGTGCCGAATACTTTGCCACCGCTCGATTTTTCGAAGTTGTCGAAGTTAGAATTTTTCAACCCTCGCTACGACGATTTTCCCGCGCTTAATCTCGCGCGCCGCGCTGGCGAGGCCGGCGGCACGTTGCCCGCCGTGATGAATGCCGCGAACGAAATCGCGGTTGCTGGGTTTCTAGATCGGCAAGTGCGTTTTCCGAACGTCTGGCAGATTGTCCAAGAAGTGATGAACCGGCACGCGCCCGTTGCGCACCCTGATCTCGATGCGATATTGCAAGCCGATCAGTGGGCGCGCGCGCAGACACGGGGATGCGTTAAATCGTTAAACCGTTAAAAGAGTTACAACGGCAGACACGGTGGCATGTCCAACCAATCACTGATCGCTAATCACTGATCACATGATTTTGCACATCACTCTCGTCATTTTCATCCTGCTCGAGGTGCTCGTCCTCTTTAATCTGCTCATCGTCGTGCATGAGCTCGGGCATTTTCTGGCAGCACGCTGGCGGGGACTTTACATCGAAAAATTCGGCGTCTGGTTCGGCAAACCGCTCTGGAAAAAAACGATCAACGGGGTCCAATACTCGCTCGGTTCGCTTCCCTTTGGCGGATTCGTCGCGCTTCCGCAACTGGCGCCGATGGACATCATCGAAGGCAAGGCCGATCTCGATCGCGCGCGGCTCCCGAAGATTTCGGCGCTCGATAAAATCATCGTGGCGGTGGCTGGACCGTTATTCAGCCTGCTTCTCGCGCTTTTTTTTGCCGGCATTGTCTGGGTGGTCGGTCACCCGGTAGGCGAAGCGGATTCAACCACGATCATCGGCTATGTCTTGCCGGATTCCCCAGCGCAGAAGGTTGGGCTACAACCGGGCGATAAAATTCTCGCAGTGGATGGCAAGCCGGTCAGGCGTTTTGTCGGGATGAATGACAGCGTGAGCTGGGATGTGGTCCGAAGTGAAGGCGACAAAATCGCCGTGAAATTCGAGCGCAACGGAAAAGTGCAGACTGTCTGGGTGGAGCCATATAAGGCTGAGACACGCGGATGGCGCAGGAAAAGCGTGCGGCAATTGCTCATCTATCCGGCGGAGACGCCAATCATTGACAAAGTAGAACCGAACACGCCTGCGGCAGTGGCGGGACTGCGCAAGGGCGACATCATTCGCGGATACGATCAGACGCCAATATACAATCCGATCGCGTTGCTGGAATACATCAGCAAACACCCGAAGGACCAGATCGTTCTTCAAGTAGAACGAGATGGAGAAAGGGTTGACGTTCCGGTAAAGCCGACGCTTTTGCCAACTGAGGGTGAAATGAAGCCACGAATTGGAATTCGATGGGACACGACTGGCAAAATATCGATCTCGCATCCCAATCCGATCGAACAAGTTTACAACAGCGTAACGAGCACACTGAAGACAATCGGAGCGGTCGCCTCGCCAAAGTCCGACGTGAGATTGCAACATTTGAGCGGCCCAGTAGGAATTGGTCGCATTTATTATTTGCTTTTCCAAAGTGAACGCGGCTGGCAGCTCGCTCTCTGGTTTAGCGTAATCCTCAATGTAAACCTCGCTATTTTGAACATGCTGCCCATTCCAGTGCTTGACGGCGGGCACATTGTGCTGGCAATCATCGAATCGCTGCGTCGCAAGCCGGTTAACATGCGTATCCTGGAGGTTGTTCAGACGAGCTGTGCCGCCTTGATTATTCTTTACATGCTCTATATCACGTTTTTTGACGTGCAAGACCTTCCATTCGTCAGAAAGCAGCTCGATCAGCTTGAGTCGCAGTCGCCCGCGAAAAATACGCCGACGCCATAGTTATGCCCGCGTTGCGTCGCGTGCGGCGGGTGCGAACAATTCCATTGTGAGCATTGAAGAGATTCGCGCGTTGAAACATGCGAAACCGTTTAGGCCGTTCGAGCTCGTGACCAAACAGGGCGAACGAATTTTGATCAGCAGTCCGATTCGGATCGCTCTGTCGCCGACGGGAAACAGCGTCTTTGTGTCGGATCGGAACGGTTCGTCACTCCTCCCGATTTCGAAAATCAGTTCCGGCGAACTCTCCAAAGGCGCAAGGCGAAGTCTAAGGGAGAGTTGCTGTCATCCGACGGCTCACGTAACCTTTCTGCAATGAACGTCAAAGAAATCCGCGAACTTTACTCCGCCGCGCCATTCGAGCCTTTTGAGATAGTCCTAACCAATGGGGCGCGACTTCTCGTCGATCACCCAGACTTCATCTCCTTTTCGCGCGATTACGGCACAGTGCACGTGCACGAGTTAGATGGCAGCACGAAACGAATCGATGTTAAGATGATCGTTGCGCTCAACGAAATGGCCAACGGCGCACGCACTCGTAAGCGCAAGCGGTGAACTACTGCGCGAACCCATTCGTTTATCGGCGCCGCCTTACTCGTGAAGTGAAGATCGGCAACGTCGGTATTGGCGGGGCAAATCCGATCCGCGTCCAATCGATGATCACCAGTGACACGATGGATACCGAGCTGTCGATCCAGCAAACGATGGAGCTGGCAAACGTGGGCTGCGAAGTTGTACGCATCACCGCGCCAACGGTGAAAGATGCACGCAATCTCGAAAATATCGTGCAAGGTTTGCGGGTACGAGGCTGCGATGTACCGATCGTTGCCGACATTCATTTCAAACCCGAAGCAGCCATGGAAGCCGCGAAATGGGTCGATAAAGTGCGGATCAATCCGGGTAACTACGCGGACTCGAAGAAATTCGTCATCCGTGAATACACCGACGAGCAATACGCTGCGGAGCTGGGCCGGATTCGCGAGCGTTTCACGCCGCTTGTCGCTCTTTGCAAGAACCGCGGGATCGCCATGCGGATCGGCACGAATCATGGCTCGCTGAGCGACCGCATCCTGAATCGGTACGGCGACACACCCCTTGGAATGGTGGAGAGCGCGCTCGAGTTCGCGCGGATCGCACGCGACCTGGACTATCATGCGTTCGTTTTCTCGATGAAGGCGAGTAACCCGAAAATCATGATCGCAGCGTATCGATTGCTCGCGGCGCGATTAAACGAGCTTGGGCCGGAGTGGAATTATCCGCTGCATCTTGGGGTAACCGAAGCGGGCGAAGGCGAAGACGCGCGAATTAAGAGCGCGATTGGAATTGGTTCGCTGCTGGCGGATGGTGTTGGCGATACGGTTCGCGTTTCCCTGACAGAAGACAGCCCTCAGGAAATTCCGGTAGCGCGCGCGTTGATCAACCAAATTGATACAACGCCCAACTCTCAACTCTCGACTCTCGACTCTCAACTGTCATTCGATCCGTTTTCGTATCAGCGGCGCGCGACAGAAAAAATCGAGCGCAACGGAGTGAAACTCGGAGGAGACGAGTTGATTCGCGTCGTCGTCCGGCAAGAGAACTTCGAGAAGATCGCTCACAAGATCGACAAGCTGGGCGATTACAAACCGGAGATCGTTTACGAGGAGGCAAACATTAAGGAACTCGATCCGCGCGACGAAACCGTGATTGCGGAACTAAATCAAAATTCGGCGACGCAACTTGTGACAGTAAAAGACGGTGTTGATCTTCCCGTGATTGCTGCGTTCCGTTTGCTGGCGGCGCGATTGCATCCGCAGCATCCGATTCTCCTAAAGGATGAATTAGGAAGGAAGAAAGATGAAAAAGCCTTTCTTGAGACGCTGTTGATTGCATCGACTAACATCGGCTCTTTGCTTTGTGACGGAATTGGCGACGCGATCCTGGTGCAGGGCGAGGAAGCACCCGGGCAGGCATTGCGATTGAGTTACAACATTTTGCAGGGAGCCGGTTCGCGGATCTTCAAGACGGACTACGTGGCGTGTCCATCATGCGGGCGAACGTTGTTCAATTTGCAAGCGACCACAGCAAAGATCAAAGCAGCGACCTCCCATTTAAAAGGCATAAAGATCGCGATCATGGGATGCATCGTGAACGGGCCAGGCGAAATGGCGGACGCCGATTTTGGCTACGTGGGCGGTGCGCCCGGCAAGGTGAATCTCTACGTCGGCAAGACAGCCGTGAAGTTCAATATTCCGGAAGCCGAAGCGGTGGATCGGTTGCAGGATCTTATCCGCGAACACGGCAAATGGGTCGAGCCTGCGCCGCAAGCCGCACTGGAACCTGCTTCGGCTTCGCCACGTTAAATCGTAAGTCCCATGTAACGAGTAACGAATCACGCCGGTCATTCGGGTTTAGTCATTTCTTTGTCATTAGTCATTGGTGATTCGGCATTCCTCGACACTACCCTCGCCGCGGAGGTTTGACTCGCCTCCGGTCTCCGACGACAGTTCACGCTTCTCCCCCCGGAAGAAACGTCTCTCGAATGGATAAAATCCGTAATATCGCGATCATTGCGCACGTCGACCATGGCAAGACGACGCTGGTCGATCAATTGCTGCGGCAATCGGGGACCTTTCGCTCCAATCAAAAGGTCGAGGAGCGTGTGATGGATTCGATGGATCTCGAGCGCGAGAAGGGAATCACGATTCGCGCGAAGAACGCGGCTTTTCATTGGAACGGTTATCGGATCAACATCGTCGACACGCCTGGCCACGCCGATTTCGGGGGCGAAGTCGAGCGCATCATGAAGATGGTTGACGGCGTTCTTCTGGTGGTCGATGCCCACGACGGACCGCAGGCGCAAACTCGTTTCGTCTTGCGCAAGGCGATGGAGAACAAACTGAAACCGGTTGTTGTCATCAACAAGATCGACAGAGAAAACGCGCGCCCGCACAAAGTCCTGGACGAGATTTTCGATCTCTTCGTCGAACTGAAGGCAACCGACGAGCAACTCGATTTCCCGATCGTTTACGCGAGCGCGAAGAACGGTTTTGCCATGCGCGAATTGCACGAGAACAACGAAGACATGACGCCGCTTTTTCAAGCGATCGTGCAGCATGTGCCGCCGCCAAGAATTTCGAGCGAACCATTCTTTCAAATGCTCGTCTCGAATCTGGATTACAGCGACTACCTCGGAAGAATTGCGCTCGGGCGCATTGTGAGCGGTCGCGTTGCAGTCGGCGACTCAATCGTTTGCATTCAGCGTGATGGCCGGCGCGAACGCGCTACCGTGACAGCGCTTTTCACTTACGAGGGCTTGGAACAGGTGGAAATCAAACATGCGACCGCTGGCGACATTGTTGGGCTGACCGGCTTCGAAGAAGTTTACATCGGCGAAACACTGACTGATCGCGAGGAACGAGCGCCACTTCAATTTGTGGATATCGATCCACCGACAATTCGGATGAACATTCTTGTCAATGACTCGCCGTTTGCCGGGCGCGAAGGAAAATTCGTGACGGCTCGGCATGTTCGGGAGCGCTTGATTCGCGAGACTCGCGGGAATGTTTCGCTACAGGTGAGCGACACAGAAACAGCCGGTGCATTTGAGATCAATGCGCGCGGCGAAATGCAAATCGCCATCCTCGTGGAGCAAATGCGGCGAGAAAGCTACGAGGTTATGGTGTCCCGTCCGGAGGTGATTTTTCATCGAAACGAATCCGGCAACTTGCTCGAGCCGCTTGAAGATCTCTATGTCGATCTACCGAACGAGAACCTCGGCGACATTTTGCAGTCTATTGCCAATCGCAAAGGCGAGGTTCTTGGTATGGATCATCACGCGTCGCGCGTTTCGATTGAAGCGATCATCCCCACCCGCGGTCTGATCGGCTTCGAGACGGACCTCGTCAACCTGACCCGCGGCGAAGGGTTGATGAGCCATCTTTTTCGCGAATATGCCCCCTTCAAAGGCGAGATCGGCGGACGCGGTCGTGGCGTGATGGTGTCGATGGAGTACGGAGTCAGCACCGCTTACGCGCTCAACAATATCCAGGCGCGGGGCCGGCTTTTCATCGGACCGCAGGAAGACGTTTACGAAGGCATGATCGTGGGCGAGAACGCGCGGCCAGAAGATTTGCCAGTGAATCCCTGCAAGGCGAAACATCTTACGAACATGCGTTCGCAAGGTGAAGGCAAGGGCATTCAACTGGAAGCGCCGCTCCGCATGACTCTGGAGCGCGCCATCGAGTACATCGACATCGACGAATACGTGGAAGCGACACCAAGTTCATTGCGTTTGCGCAAGCGGATTCTCGACGCAACTGCCCGGAAACGTGCCGCAGCAGCAGCGTAGTTTCGTTGACAAACGAGTTTTCCTGGGTTCAATACTGTCCCGTATTTCTTCCTCGTCAGTCATTCTCTCACGGGGCGCTGTTCCAAACCTACAGCTTTTTTAGTCAGTCAACTTCATTCCAAATAAAGATCCGCATTCATGTCTGGACATAGCAAGTGGTCGAAGGTCAAGCGTTTCAAAGGTGCGATCGACGCGAAACGCGGCAAGGTCTTCAGCAAACTGTCGAAGGAAATCACCATCGCGGCTAAAGCTGGCGGTGGCGATCCCAATGGCAATCCGCGTCTGCGGAGCGCGATCCAGGCGGCTCGGGCCCAGAGCATGCCGAACGATAATATCGAGTGCGCAATCAAACGCGGGACGGGTGAAGGCGATGAGGCGCGACACTTCGACGAGATCGTTTACGAGGGCTATGGCCCAGGCGGTGTGGCAATGATCGTTGAAGCCGCGACTGACAACAAGAATCGAACCGCCGCCGAGATTCGGAGCATTTTTAGCAAAAACAATGGCAACCTCGCCTCGGCCGGAAGTGTTTCCTACATGTTCCATAAAAAGGGCCGGATCAGTGTCCCGCTCTCGAGCGTTCATGAGGACCGGCTTCTGGAACTCGCCCTGGAGGCCGGGGCTGAGGAGTTGACAACCGACGAGGATGAGTATGTTATTATCACTTCCCACGATCAGCTATATGCCGTAGTTGATGCGCTCAGAAATGCGGGCGTGACTACCGATGGGCAAAAGTTTACATTCATTCCCGATACGACTGTTCCGGTTGCCGACGAGACCGTGGCGCGTCAGGTTCTGCGCTTGTGTGACGCCCTCGAAGACGACGACGACGTGCAAAACGTCTATTCAAATCTAGAAATTCCCGACGAATTGCTGGCCAGGTTGCCGGCCTAAAAAAGTATTGCTGCAGGAAACTTGCTAAGGCGGTGCCCAGCCGCAGCAACGAATTCCATTTACCTTATGAACGAAGAAATCGAAAATCAGCCTGCGCCGCGCGAAACTGAGTCCGTTTCAGCGGAGCAACGCCACCATCCCCCGCGCCGCCGCTATCCTCGCAGACGTTATCGCGATCGGGGTGATCGGTTTGGACACGACAATTCCGGGGAATCTCCAAATTCCTCAGCGGTTGTCGATCCTAACAGCGTGGGTGCCGGAGTTGAGACGCTGGATCGGCAGCCGCGCGAAGGTGCCGAGGGAGCGGTCGAAAACGGCGAACAAGTTCAGGCTGAGCCGGAATTTGGCGAAGGTATCATCGAGGTTTCGGGCAAGGGGTTCGGATTCTTGCGCGATTCAAAGCGCAATTTTGTCCAAACACCGCAGGACATTTTCGTCACGCCGGAAATCGTTCGCCGTTTTGCTTTGCGTGACGGCATGTGGATTCACGGCGAAACCCGCCGCGGCAGTCGTGGTCCTCAATTGATCAAGCTACTCGAGATCAATGGCGAAGAGCCGACCAAATATCAGGGGCTTCGCCCGTTTGAGGAGTTAACGACGATTAATCCGAACAAGCGGATCAAGCTGGAAACGGTGCCCGACCGTTACACGACGCGAATCATGGATCTAATGACGCCGTTGGGCATGGGTCAGCGCGGTTTGATTGTCGCCCCACCCCGCACCGGCAAGACGACGCTGCTTCATCATATCGCCGACGCCGTTGCCAAGAACCATCCAGAGGTCAAGCTGATCATTCTCCTTGTTGATGAACGCCCGGAAGAAGTCACTGATTTCCGTCGTTCGCATCCGGCGGCCGAGCTGATGGCGAGCTCCAATGATGCGGACATCAAAAGTCACACGCGTATCGCGCAACTCGCCATCGAGCGCGCGAAACGACTCGTCGAAGCGGGCAAGCACGTGTTCATCCTGCTTGACTCGATCACCCGCACAGCTCGCGCATTTAATAACGCGATGGCTGGCGGCGGCCGCACTATGAGTGGCGGTATCGATGCGCGGGCCATGGAAATCCCAAGAAAGATTTTCGCCGCTGCTCGCAACACCGAAGAGGCTGGCTCCCTTACCATTGTCGCTACTGCGCTGATCGAAACCGGCAGCCGCATGGACGAGTTGATCTTTCAGGAATTCAAAGGCACCGGAAACATGGAAATGGTGCTCGACCGCAAAATCAGCGACCAGCGAATTTATCCCGCCATCGATATTTTCCTCTCGGGCACGCGGCGCGAAGAATTGCTGCTACAACCGTGGGAGCTGGAGAAAATCAATCTCATCCGCCGTGGCCTCGCCGGTCACAAACCGGAGGAAGCGATCCAGCGTCTTTTGATGTTCGTAAAGAAATTCCCCACGAACGCAGAAATGCTCAAGGGAATTCCTGGTTAATATTGCAAATCGCGATTTGCAATTTGCGAACGAGATGTCGCAATGAAATCGCAACTTGGCCATCGCGAAGCTCGTCCTGAGCGTCAGGAAACGAAGCCGGATGGATCGGAAAATTGGGAGTGGGAGGTTCTGCCTCCCGAAGATCGACACCGCAGAGCATCACTCGAGGCGCTGTTCCGATGGCTGGCGGTCGTCATGGATAACTTTCTCCGATTTCCCGGAACCAAATTGCGATTTGGCCTGGATCCAATTATCGGCCTGATTCCGGGCATCGGCGATGCAGCGTCAGCAATAATTTCGACACTGGCGCTTATTCATGCAGCGCGATACCGGCTTCCGAAGATTCTGCTGGTTCGAATGGCGCTAAATATTCTGATCAATGAACTCGTCGGTATCATTCCGGGTTTGGGTGATGCGTTTTCGTTCTGGTTCAAGTCGAACGTGCGCAATTATGAATTGGTCCGGCGCTACGCTGCCGCGCCGCAGCGAGCGAGAAAAGCCGATTGGATATTTGTCTTTGCTGTTGTTGCCGTGATCTTCGTCGTTGTTTGTCTCGGTTTAATTGTCAGTCTTCTCGTGCTCCGGGCGATCTGGCAATTCCTTTCCGGCCGGTAGTCGAGCTAATCAGGTGCGTCCTTAATGTGCCGGTCATATAGGGCGTGGATGCTCTCGCGAGCACCGACGTATTTTTCTCGAAAAGCATCGAAATCCTCATAGCCAAGGCGAATGGCCAGCTTTCGTTGCTCGTTCGGATCACTTGGAAATACTGAGACGCTTTTGTTGTCGTAGCGTCGCAGCACAGCTTCACCGCGTCGCAGGAATCCGTAAGCGTTTCTGAGTTTGCCCGCCTCCGACTCGGTCAGGCAACCGCGCTCTCGCAGCAGATCGACGGCGCGCTCCCAATTTGGCTCCCAGATATTTTCTCTCATTTGCAGCGCCTGAACCAGAAATTCCGCTTCAATGATCCCGCCGAATCCTGTTTTGAAATCGAAAAAGTCCGAACCGCTTCCGCGGTCGCGTCGAATGCGCTCGAGCATGTCATCGATCTCGGCTCGAAGATCGACACGTTGACCGGCGTCCCGCCAGGCGTGTTTTGCCATCTCGATGAACTCGCCTTGTAATGGCCCCGTAACAGCTCGTGCGCGAGTCAGTGCCTGTAATTCCCAGGGTTGAGCGCGGCCCGCGTAATACGATTGATAAGTCTCAAGGGAACAAACGAGCGGGCCTTTCTCTCCCTCTGGACGCAGTCTTGCATCAAGGACCCAAATATTTCCTTCGGCTGTGGGTTGTGCCATGGCAACGACTAGATTTTGAGCGGACCGAACATCTTCGCCGACGAGTAGAACATCCAAATCCGCGCCATAGCTGATCTCGCGTCCGCCGAACTTTCCCAGAGCAATGATGGTCACTTGTTCGCCTCCGAGAAGCCTGGTCGTAAAGAGAAGGCAGGCTTCCGCTAAATCGGAAAGTTCCTTAAAGACCGCGACCGGATTGGTCAGACAAAGCGCATCCCGCAAAACGATTCGCAGCAGTTGCCGGCGTCGGTAGGCGCGAACCGGATCGAGATTACCCGCATTCGCGCCCAATGAATCGAGTCGCCGTAAATTTTCGTCGATCGATCGAGGTTTATAAAACGCCGGGTCTCGTGTGATCTCCTCAAGCAATTGAGGATGCCGGATCAGCAAATCACCGGCAAACCGGCTGGCATCAAAGGTCTTGACGAGCAATTCGAGCAGCTTCGGATTCGTAACCAGCAACTCGAAGAGCAAACTGCGCAGGCCGTAGGCTTCCACGAAGCGAACGAATTGATTGAGAGTTGCATTCGGATCTGCAGCCTTGGCGAGCCACTCGAGCAAGACCGGACGCAGCTTGCCAAATATCTGACGTGTGCGCGGCGCGATGTGGAAGGTTCCCTGGCCTCGCGCAAGATCCGCGAGGGTTTTAGCGGCGTGCTTTTGATTATTGAAAATTTCGAGGCCGATTTTAGCCCCGAGAACATTCGTGGACGTTTCGGAGATAATCCGTTGAAAAATCGGGCGGACAGCGCGCATTCTTTCTTGCAGCGCCGCAGTGAAATCTTGGACGGACGAAAAGCGCAGGCTACGTGCCAGCCGCTGCAAAGGTTCCGGTTCTTGCGGGACAGTGTGTGTCTGCTGTTCGGCCTGGATCTGCAAGCGATGCTCGACGCGGCGGAGAAACCGATATGTTTTGTCGAGCGTCAGCACTTCATCGCGCGGCAGCAGGTCCAATTCACGAAGGGCTCGCAGGGCCTTGAGCATACTGGTTTCCTGCAGGAATGGATGATGCGCGCCATGGACAAGCTGGAGCGCCTGCACGATGAATTCGATCTCACGAATGCCGCCGCGTCCCAGCTTAACGTCACGCTCGAGGTTGTCGGGTCCGACCACGTCGCGCTCGATGCGTCGCTTGATGTTGGCGATCTCATCGAGCAAATCCGGCGTCGGGCTTTTGGGATAAATAAAAGGCTGATGTTGCCGCAAGAATTCGTAAGCCAGCTCGCGACTGCCGGCGGTTCCGCGTGCCTTAATCAAAGCCAGGCGTTCCCAGGTTTCGCCGAAACCAGCGTAGTAATTTTCCATGCTCTCGAGCGACCGAGCGAGTGGCCCGGCAGAACCTTCCGGACGAAGACGCAGATCAACGCGAAAGAGTGAGCCTTCTGGATGACGTGTGGAAAATGTCTCGAGGATTTTCTTTCCCAGACGGTTGAAGAACTCGTGATAGGAAAATTGCGGCGTAAGCTGGCCTTCCTCGCTGTAGAGAAAAAGAAGATCGACATCGGAGCTGTGATTCAGCTCGGCGCCTCCGAGTTTACCCAGCGCTAGAATGGCGAACTCGGCATCTGGGGAGCCGTAACGCTTTCGGAAGTCCGCATCCCAATGTTCGCAGACGCGGCGAAGGCAAATATCCGCGATCTGCGAAAGCTCCGCAGTCGTCTCCTCAAGTGGCGCCAGGTTCGCAAGCTCGCGCAGCGCGATCCGCGTCATCTCACGGGCCTTCCAGACACGAAGGGCTGCGAAATTCTCCGCTGCGATTGAATCACAAGCTACGCTGCGAAGCTCGTCGAGCATTTCTGCATAGCCGCGAGACGCGAGACATACTTCAGGCTGACAAAGCCAAAGAAGAGTTTCGGGATTCCGCACCAATCGCGTCGCGCAAATGCTGGAGACTGCCAGAAGATGAAGCAGCGAAGGTTCGCCGAGGGGAAATTGTTCGACGACATCAACAAACGGCGGCGCGGAAGCCGACCATCGTTCGCCAAGCTGGACGAGCATGGTTTCGACCTGTGAGGGATTAAGCGATGTGGTTGCTTTTTCTCGAATCCAACGATCAACGCGAACCATCACGCGAACCATCACGCTGATTTGTCCGAAAGACCAGTCGTCCGGTCGCGCTTGATTATGCGGAGGGCGGAGGCGCAAGGACGCGAAGCGCTTTTTCTTTGATTTGAAAATCAACTGGACAGTTGCCGGCCAGTTCGCCGTCCAGTTCTACTGGAACATCCTGCTCGCTCGTTATATGCAGTCGCTGAGTCTGAAAATATTCAATCTCAGGGACGCGGATCTCCGAGCTGAAGACAACGTCTTGCAGGTATTTGATAATTTCGAGGTATCCGAGCCGTTTGAAGACGACCACATCAAATAACCCGTCATCGATGAGCGCATGTTTAAAAAATGGAAAAGGCCCTCCGTAAAGACGCCCATTTCCAATGAGAACAAACGATCCTTCCTGAACAAGAGCATTCTCCGACTCAATAAATAGCTTTGGTGGCTGGCGTGCCGCAATCTGCGCGGCGGAGATGAGATAACTGAGCGGACCAAAACTGCGTTTGAAAGCCAGGCTGGTCTCCTTGACGACTTGGGCGTCGAGTCCGACGCCGGCGAGTTGGACGAAGCATTTCCCGTTCGCGCTCGGAAGATCGACCAGCCGCAAGTTCTCGCCCTTAATCACATCCCAGCAAAGCTCAAGATTGTGCGATGGCAGGCCAAGCTCCATGGCGAAGACGTTCACTGTCCCGATCGGAAGCAGTCCCAGTGCGACATTGCTTCCGGCGAGACCGTTGACCACCTCGTTGACCGTACCGTCGCCGCCGGCCGCAACGATTTTTCCAAATCCGTCCCCGACAGCCTGCCGGGCCAGCGCCGCGGCCTCACCGGGACACGACGTGGTGTGTATGAGACAACCGCGAGTGATCGATTCAACACGTTCCTGCCAGTATGTCGGCTCCTCGTTTCCTGCGGCGGGGTTGAGAATGACGACAGTATTACTCACACAAAAAGGCGGACGAGGGCTTTGATCTTTTCTTCAAACTCGGGCTGCGTAACGTCTTCGCGTGACAACACTGCGCCGGATTGCATTGATTGCCTTAGGGGGAGTGTTTGCGCTCGGCGCGATCGTCCTGATTGGGGTGAACCTGTATGTGCAATCGAAAGGGACACAAGCGAAGATTCAACAGGAATTAAGCCAACGACTGGGGACGGCGCTGGAGATTCGCAGCATGAGCGTGACCCCGTGGGGCGGCCTCGAACTTAGCGGCATTACCATTCCGCAAACCTCTCCGGTGGGCGCGGGTCCTTTCCTTGAGGCCAGAACGTTTCGTCTTCGTGTTCGCTTCCTCTCGCTCTTTTCCCAGCGGCTGGTGATCAAAGACGTCTCGCTCGTCAATCCAACCATAGTTTGGGCGCAGGACGCTAAGGGGAAATGGAGATTGCCCGGTGGGCGAAAAAAAGAAGCGCCGGTCGTTTCGGCAAATCCGCCTCCAAATATCCCCGAATCACGAGCGCAAAGGGAACCGGTCGAACCGGTGGCGAGTCCCCCCGTCGCCACGCCATTTAGTTCTCAGTCCCCATCTGCAGTGGCGGCAAATAAACTCGCGAAGCGATCCCGAAAATCTTCGGTGACCATGGTTCCGGAAGTTCAACGGCTTAACATCAAGAACGGGAATTTTACCTTTCTCGATCACTCCGGCAAAATGCTCGCGAGTTTTACGGGCGTAGATTTCCGCTCCAGCCTGCGTAGCGCGCTCGCCATTCGTGGGAAGACAAGAATCGCGAAGATTTCGTTGCGGGACCGCTTTTTTCTCGAGCAACTAGAGTCCCCGCTCCGTTACGAACCTGACGTGCTGGAGCTTTCGAAAATATCTGCTCACGCTGGGAGCGGCGAAGTCAACGGCTATTTCGCCATGCAACCGGAAGCGGAGGATTCTCCCTTCACTACGAGGGTGACATTTAGCAATGTGCTGGCCGATCAGATTATCGCGGACGCAGGCGGTTCGAAAGGAATGGTGCAAGGCAAATTGGAGGGAAGCTTCGAGGCGTCTGGGAAAACTGCTGATCCGGATGCGCTAATTGGGAAGGGCGAGATTTTCCTGCGTGACGGGCGGGTCCAGCAATACAGCCTGCTGGTGTTGCTTGGCCAGATTCTTCAGATCGAAGAGTTGAGAGAGCTTGATCTGGAACAGGCCCACCTAAAATACCACGTCCAGCCGGGCTTGATCCTGATCGACGAGCTGCTTTTGCACTCGGCAAACATTCGTCTCTCGGCGGCCGGAACCGCCATGTTTGACGGTAAGCTGAAGCTCGATTCTCAGCTGGCAATCAATGAAAAAATCCGCGGGCAACTTTTCAAAGCAATCCGCCAGAATTTTCAGCCAACCAGCGAACCCGGTTATTTTGCTCTCGATTTCCAGGTTGGCGGCAGCGTTGATAGACCGAGCACAAATTTGATGGACAGGCTGGTTGGGCGCGACCTTGGCAATGTGATCAATCGCCTGTTCGGTGGCGGAAAAACAGAGCGACCGAAGAAAAAAAAGAAGAAAGCCGAAGCACTGCCATCCACCGCCGCGCCTTCGCTCTCTCTTAACCCCGAGGAGACGCCGCACCTTGCCACAACGCCGGCCCCGTCGCCATGAGAGTGATCGCCGGCAGCGCCGGCGGCGTCCGCCTATCAGTCCCCAAGAGCGGCGTCCGGCCAACAATGGACCGCGTCAAAGCCGCGATCTTTTCCAGTTTGGGCGACGCGATTATCGGCGCGCGGATCCTCGATCTTTTCGCCGGAAGCGGCGCGCTCGGAATTGAAGCGCTCAGCCGTGGCGCGCGTTCTGTTCTCTTTTTGGAACAAGATCGGCAGGCAGCCAATGTCATCGAGAAAAACCTCGTCAAAACGAAATTCGAGGCGCGCGTTCGACAACAGGACGTTTTCGATTTCCTCCGGTACGCTTCTGAGACTGAAAAATTCGAAATCGTCTTTGCCGATCCGCCGTATGAGAAAACGAAATCGGGCGAGCGCTTCACGGAAAAGCTCCTGACAAGTGAAAAATTGCAGCAGTTGCTCGCTCCCGGAGGCGTGTTCGTGTTGGAAAAACGGCCGGGCGAAGCTCTTCCTGAAACCAAACCATGGCATGTCGCTCGCCAGAAAAAATACGGCGCCACCGAAGTCCTATTTCTATCCGCAATCGAGTGATTCGTTTTATCTACAATTTGTTTTGGCCGATCGGGCTTCTGTTCTTTTTGCCCGGCTATTTGATGAAAATGGTTCGCCGCGGCGGTTATCGCGAAAAATTCGGTCAACGGCTGGGGATTTACGACCGTGACCTGCGCGCGCGACTGTCCCAGAGGCGCGGGAAACGCTCCACATGGCTGCACGCGGTCAGCGTAGGCGAAGTCATGATCGCCCTGAAGGTGGCCCAGCAGCTGCGAACGCTTGAACCTGACGTGCCTTGTGTGTTGACCACGACGACCACAACCGGATTTGCTTTGGCGAACAAGAACGCTCCGCCATGGATTGACGTCATGTATACACCGCTTGATTTTTGGCCAGTCATCCGCCGCGCATTTTCTATCATTCGTCCGGCGAAGATTGTTCTCGTTGAAGCTGAGATTTGGCCGAATCTCGCCGCGCAAGCGCATGCGCGTCGCATCCCGCTTGTGCTTGTCAACGCGCGGCTCTCGCCACGATCCGAGCGAAGATTTCGACGGTTCCGATTTTTTGTCGGGCCGACGTTTCGGCTTCTTGATTTGATCTGCGTCCAGGAACCGGAAGACGTCGACCGATGGCATCGGCTCGGCGTGGAACACAGCCGGATACGCCACACTGGCAGCATCAAATACGATCCCGCCAGTTTAGATGATCATCTGAATCCTCAGGAGGTCGGTCCGTTCCAATTGGACGCCTTAAATCCGGAGCGCCCCGTGCTTTTCGGCGGCAGCACGCATCGCGGTGAAGAGGGAATTCTTGCCAAAGTTTTTCTGCGCTTGCGCCAGAAATTTCCATCGTTATGCCTGTTTATTGCGCCACGGCACGTGGAACGCGTAGAAGAAATCGCCGCACAGCTCGAAGCTTTGTCGCTGCGCACCGTATTGGCCAGCAAAGCGACGGGCAATCGCGAAGCGGAGCCGCAATGCGTCCTTCTCGATAAAACGGGCGAGCTTCACCGCTGGTACGGCATCGCAACGGTTGTGTTCATGGGCAAAAGTCTGACCGCGCACGGTGGGCAAAACCCCGTCGAGCCAATTATGATGGGCAAACCGGTCATATTTGGTCCGCACATGGAGAACTTCTCGACGCTTGCCAAAACATTGGTCACGCACAGTGGGGCAATCCAAGTGCGCGACGTCGCGACACTTGAACGTGCGGTTGACGAGCTCCTGCGCGATAGCGAAACCCGCCAGCGCCTCGTCCACAACGCGCTTGAAGTGCTAAATCAGCACCGGGGTGCGACCGCGCGGGCTGCCGCGTTGATTGCCGAGCTTAATTCGAAGCAGTGAGGCTCTGTGCTCTTTTTGGAGTGCGGCGACATGTCGCCGCTTTGAAAGGCGCGGATATGTCCGCGCAGTCCAAATCTGCTGGCAATTTGCCTTGCGTAAAAGCGCGGCAATTCCGATATTGCCCGCGCTTTCGTGACCCTATCGTCTAGAGGCCCAGGACACCGCCCTTTCACGGCGGTAACACGGGTTCGAATCCCGTTAGGGTCGCACTGCCTATTTCATAGGTAGAATCGGGCTTAGAGCCGAAAGAAAGCCGTTGTTTTCGGACACTTTTCGGACAAAATTTGAACATTTAAGCGCAAAATAAGCTATAAACCGACACCGTGAAAAAGCAGCGGCAGAGGTTCCCGATTGTGGTGAAACGCGGCCTCGTGCACCGTGAAAATTTATCGAGACCAGAAAACAGAGGGGAAGGACGTACTACCGTGTTGCCTACAGCCTCGGCACTGATCATGCAGCCTCGAAATCAACTCACTACTGCCAATAGGCTAGGACGAACCGGTCTCGTTTTGATCTTGGCCTGGTGCGCAACGGCATTTCCCTCCGCCGCGCTCGCATTGAAATCTGCGATTACGCACATCGCTACTGATATTGCGGTGGGCGATTTTAACAATGACGGCATCGACGACCTTGTGACCTGCGGCAATAGCGACAGCAGCAGCTCAGTGGATGTTTTGTTAGGCAAGGGCAATGGCACTTTTCACCGTCCGAAGGAGTCTTCGGTTGGAAGCGGTCCCGGGGCAATCGCTCTTAGTGATTCAATGTCGATGGGAAGCTCGATGTCGCGACCGCGAATTTTGGGATTGATGGTGTTTTCAACGATACCATCAGCTTGCTCCTCGGTTCCGGCGACGCAACGTTTAGTAACCGGCAGGATTATGTCGTTGGCACGCCTAACTCGATTGCCGTGGCCAACATGAACGGTGACGGGTTTCCCGATTTGGTGGTTGGTGAATCCTCGAATTTTGTCGTTCTCTTGGGAAGCGGTGATGGGGGGTTTCAACTCGCAAACACTACCCACATTCCGAGTTCCAGTAATGGAATCGCGGTCGGAGATCTCAACGGCGATGGAAAGATCGACGTTGTGTTCACGAACAGTGTCCAACCCTACATCTATGCCTACCTCGGTAATGGTGATGGAACTTTTCAACCACGGATGAAATCCGATATCGATGGATCACGCACTCATCCGGCTTTGGTAGATATGAGTGCCGATGGTCTACCGGATCTTGTAGCTATCGAGACACTATTTCCAACAACGCTGGATGTTTACATGAACAAGGGCGATGGAACGTTCGATCGATTCCCCACGAGGGAGTTGGCCAGTTCGGCGTCGGCCTGGAAATTCGCCTTATGCCGCACATTGGCTGGATCAGTGACTTCAGCTGGAACGTTGTTAATGGTCAGGACAACAATTTCGGGATGGTGCGCACGGGAGTTAATTTCGCCTTCTAGGATCAGGATCGCGCACGAGAGACTCCGAACTGTGTGATTCGGCGCGAGTCGTGGAGATGGCTTTCCGTCTTTCGGCTGGCAAGGTTCGGCAAGGCGATCCGCGGTAAAGTCAAAAATACCTGCTGCGTGGCTGGTATTATCAGTTTGATGTCCTATTCTCTACTCCTTGACTGCGGTATGGTGTGCGGCTAACGAACGGGCATTCATGAGGCGATTTCTTCTCAGTGCAACCATCGTCTTCTTAACGGCGCGTCCTGCCTTTTCGCAGACCAGGAATCCGTCGGCTGTCCCAGAGGTGACGTCGGAAATATTTGCAGAAGCTAAACGCGCGATCGACAAGGGCAATGCAGAGTGGATTGAGGCTTGGGAAAAGGGAAGCCCGGAGCGGATCGCGGCTATTTTCACCGAAGATGCCGTCATGCTGTCCCAAGGTGGAAAGGTGTTCAAGGGTCGCCAGCAGATTCTTGAGCGTCAAAAAGCAGCGATGCAAAGCGTCACTCGCCCGGTGAAGGTCTCGGTGATTACGGTGAAGATATGGCTGGATGGCGACACAGCTTACGAAACCGGCAAATACAAATACGAGTACACGGAGAAGGGTAAGCCGATGACGGAAGAAGGGCGCTATGTCACAACGTGGAAACGCCAAAGCGACGGCTCATGGAAACTATCCATGGACATGGCCGTCCGGAAAAGTGATCCAGTGTCAATTCCATTGTTGCAAACATTCATTGACTCGATAGCGACTGGCCAAATTTAGCGCATTCGATAAATCATACCCTCGGCGGTGCGCGCGACCGGCTGGTACCGTTCCTTCAAAAGTTTGGCGAGAATCGGAAAGTTCTTCACTGAATCCTGCGCGGTTTTCGGGTCGTTTTGAATATCGACAATGTAGGTGGGTGGATGTTTGGCAAAATCCTGTTGGAGGTTTTCCCACGCGCCTGGAACGATTCGATTGCGTGTGTCAACACCAGGAAGCAGCCCTCCGAAAATGTGACCAGTGAGCGGAGCCGTTATGATGTAGCGGCAGGCAGGACGCCGGTGAGCCTCTAGATACATTTTCGAAGTCTGACCCCAGACGAAAATTCTATCGTCAGGGCTCGAATGCGTGGACAAATATCGTCCCGCTTCGGACGGGACCCATCGCGGAGCCAGCCCCGTCCAGTGTATGATTGAGAAGGCAATAACCGTGAGAGACAGCCACGCGTACGTCACCGCAGGTCGTAATAGCCAGTGGGGCGGCTGCATCGTCCGGGACCAAAGTCGTGCGTAGTACGGCGCCGCGAGCAGGGCGAGCGGAGGGATCAATTGGACGTAGTAGTGAGGGTAAAAGCGAGCGCCCACTGCAGCGCCAATCGCCGAGGCGGCAAGTAGCCCGAAAAGCGCTATTCGTTCTGCGGTCATTACCAAAGGCAAACAGGCTCCGAGGAAGATCAGCGTATTCACGATTCCCTTCTGCCAAAAAACGTGCGGAACGTCATGATCGGCAATTGTCCAGTAGAACGCCTCATGGAGAATGCCTTGCTTCCAAAGTACAATCGTCACCAGACCGACAGCTGCGAGAAATCCTGCCGTGAGTATAGCTGCCTGAATGATCGAATTCATTCGCGTTAAGCTGCGGCTAGCTCGATAGCTCGGGAGGAGTAGATAGACGCCGAGGGGGACTGCTGCTATCGCGGCCGGCTGTTTGAGCAGGAACGCCGCGCCCAGGAGCGCGCCTGCTGGGAAGAGTGCGGGTCGCAGTCGCGATGAACTGCGGCGGAGCGCGATTGCCCACGCCCAGATGATAGGGAGATTCATTAGCATCTCGCCGTCGAATGTGAGGTTTTTCCACGTCCACCAGTGTTGAAAAACACCGTAGAAGAGCGCGGCAATCAAACCGGCATTGCGATTAAACAACTCGCGGCCGATCACATAGAGGCCGGCCATCGCGCATAGCGTCCACACTAGTGCGACTATATGAAGCGCTTTCCAATTGAACTTGCCTGCTACTTTGAATACTGCTGCGTAAGTCCAGAAGAGAAGTGGCGGCTTGCGCTCTACCGCGTCAATGTAAGGCCGCCCGCCGTCAACTATCTCGTTCGCCACCACCGAATACATCGCTTCGCTGTCGATTGGCTGGGGATGGACAAGGGATGGAAGGCGAATCGCTATCGTCAGGAAGATAATCCCAAGCGCGGCGAGGCGAAATCGCCGCGACTTATGAGTTGGCACACCCATCATTGTGCAAATTAATTTCCGGGTGTCCTGCGCTTAAGAGAATCGTAAATGTGCGTAACTTTTTCGAAAACATCATCAACTGTGATCGCTTGCATGCAAAGATTGTTGCGGCAGACGGACTGCCGGTTGTTGTAGGCGTTCACGCACGGACTGCACGCGATACCGGCCCACAAGGCGGTCGTGTTTGGCGATCGCGCGGCAAACAGCGCCGGTGTCTCGGGCCCGAACAAAGTGACGACATGAATCGGCGTCATCGAGGCAAAATGAGCCGGGCCACTGTCATTCGTCACCAAGATTTCACTGCGGGTGTAAAGCACGAGCACTTGTCGCAGAGTCGTTTTTCCGGCAAGCGGGATGACACGGCTTGAACCGACCTCTTCTGCAAGCTGGTTATTGGGAGCGGCCTCGGTCGGGGCACCGGTAAATCCGATAAACAAATCCGGGTAACGTTCGAGCAGCCGTCGGGCAAGTTCGACATAGCGCAGGGGCGGCCACCGCCTCAGCGGCAGCAAGTCGCTCGCGTTCGGGTTGAGCAGGACGAGTGGCGCAGAACCGATGCGAGGATTTTCGCGCTGTAGTAGGGCATCAATTTCAGCAACTTCGGATAGGGAGGGCCGAAATCTTGCGAGTGGCTGGTTTGCAGAAGGCGTAAAGCCGAACGTCGGGAGCACCGCCGGATCGCGGGTCAATGCTTCAACCATCGCTTCAAACATCTGACTTGTATGGAGATGAGGATTGTATAAAAGCCGGTGCGTCATCAAGTCGCCGCGGTACGGTCCGTCGCCAAAAAAAGTATGAAAGCCAACACGTGATTTGGCGCCGGTCGTAAACGTCAGTATCGCGGAGAAACGTGCCAGAAATTCCAGATCAACGACTGCGTCGACGCCGATTTTTCTGACCCCGAGCACCGCTCGCACCGCACCAGCCACGAGTCCAAAAAGACTTTTCGTAGCGATGGTTATCACATTTCCCTCGGGAATGATCTCCATGACGTCGAGAATGAATCGATTGTCTTCGAATACGACGAAGTAAACGTTTTCACGCCCAACCATTTCGATCGCACGACGAATTGCGGGATAGGCGAGAACGGTTGAGCCCTGCTCCGCGAACTTGACGAAGAGAATTCGCTGAACCTCGCGCGGTCCTGGCGGGCTCGCGGATTCAAAGAGTCTTCTGAGAAGGGTTAAGACGGCGCAAAGCGGCGCACCAATCCAGCGATCGGTGCGTTGCAAAGTTGAAATGCTTGCCGGGAGATCCATTCTCTGGCGATTCCTAGGAGCGGCAATGTGGGACAGATTGTGCGAATCGGCCAATCTTTGCGAAAAATTTAGGTTGGGTAAAAGATGGTCTTTTCACGAGTTTTGTGCTAGAAAATGGGCTCGTCTATGCAGGCTTTCTTCCACCAATCCGAGTTTGATCAGCCACACCCGGCGCGGGCGCGGGCGATCATCAAAGCGCATCCGGAAGTTCGCCAGTTAATGGTGCGCAATCCACTCCCATCAGGGCGATTTCGAATGGGATGCCGACCTCGCTAATCATTGGGAAGCTCGCCTCGTCGGGAATAAATGGTATCGGAAAGCGCTTTGGCTGATGTTCTTTCCGTTTTTTCAGCTAACGCGACCCCCGCGCATAAAAGCGATCACCATGTGTGACCGATGGTTTTTGGTGAACCTTGCCTGCGCCGCGAGTTACGACGTGGCGGTGGTTTATTTCTGTGGATGGGCCGGGCTATTCTATCTCGTGCTTTCGTTCTTTTTCTCCATTGGCCTGCATCCGGTTGGCGCGCGCTGGATCCAGGAGCACTACACAAACGACCCCGAACAGGAGACGTACAGTTATTATGGCCCGATCAATCTGGTGTGTCTGAACATGGGTTACCACAACGAGCACCACGATTTGCCGTCCATCCCTTGGAACAATTTGCCGAAAGTGCGCTCGCTCGCGCCGGAATTTTACGATACCCTGAAATATCATTCATCATGGAGTCGGTTACTTTTTCAATTTATTTTCGACAAGCGATACAGTTTGTACTCGCGCATCGAGCGCACGAAGCAAAGGAACGATTCCTCGCGTGCGTTGCCGCGTACGATCAAAGGTCCGATAAACGGCGTTGCCCTGACCGCGACCGCTAATAGGTTCTAGAAGCTATGGAACGGCCCGCTTACGTCTCGAACAAAAACGAAAGTGTCCGCATGTTCGAGAGCAATTTCATGGAGTTCTTTTCGCACGTGCACCCGGCTACGCCGGTGGTTCTGTACACTCCAGTCATCGGCTACATGCTGTACGCGTCGTTCGTCTACAAGAAATTGTCAGTCCTCGCCGTCGCGGGATTATTTGTTGTTGGCGTGCTCATCTGGACGCTGCT
>WNFY01001251.1_pt1 | contig 23977 bp, 19 predicted proteins | sample 5400091 | NCBI WGS metagenome assembly WNFY01 (sample SAMN13153364, study PRJNA577476) | soil metagenome | isolation source: 60 cm soil or saprolite under grassland replicate 1 | place: USA:California | collected 2016-06-15 | reverse complement strand
TGGCGATGAACGCGCAGCAGGAGCCGCAGCCGCAGATGCTGGACAAGTGGGACGTGAGCGCCGACAAGCTCACCTATACGTTCACGCTGCGCGACGGCCTGAAATGGCACGACGGCGCTGCGGTCACGTCGGAGGATTGCATCGCCTCGATCAAACGCTGGGGCGCGCGCGACACCATGGGCCAGAAGCTGATGGCCTCGGTCGCCGCCTTGCAGGCGGTCGACCCCAAGACCTTCAAGCTGATCCTGAAAGAGCCATATGGCTTGGTGCTGCTCAGTCTCGCCAAGCCGAGCTCGAACGTGCCGTTCATGATGCCCAAGCGCGTGGCGGAGACCTCGCCGTCCGAGCAGATTTCCGACTACACCGGCTCCGGCCCGTTCATCTTCAAGCGGGACGAATGGAAGCCCGGCGAGAAGGCCGTATATATAAAGAATCCCGACTACAGGCCGCGCTCCGAAAAACCGAGCTGGGCCTCCGGCGGCAAGCTGGCGAAGGTCGAGCGGGTGGAATGGCTGGCGATCCCCGATGCCCAGACCGCCGTGAACGCGCTCATCGCCGGCGAGATCGACATGGTCGAGGATCCCTCGCTCGACCTGTTGCCGGTGCTGGAAGCCGACAAGAACGTCGGGCTCGCCAACATCAACACGCTCGGCAACCAATTCGTGTTCCGCTTCAATTGGACGCAGCCGCCGTTCGACAAGCCGAAGATCCGCCAAGCGGCATTCGCGGCGTTCAATCAGCAGGATTTCCTGCAGGCCGTGATCGGTGATTCCAAATATTACAAGACCTGCGTGGCACTCTTCATTTGCGGCACGACGTTCGCGACGGAAACCGGCACGGCGCCGTATTTGCATTCCGACTTCGCGCTTGCGAAAAAGCTGCTGCAGGAGGCGGGCTATGACGGCACGCCGGTGCTGCTGATGCATTCGACCGACCTTCAGGTGCTCACCAATCTGGCGCCGGTGGCGAAGTCGCTGCTCGAGCGCGGCGGCTTCAAGGTCAACATGGTGGACATGGACTGGCAGTCGCTGGTGGCGCGGCGCGCCAAGAAGGTGCCGGTGAGCGAGGGCGGCTGGAACGCGTTCATGACCTCGTGGGTGGCGGCCGACGTGCTCAACCCGATCTCGACGGCTTTCCTGGCGTCCAATTGCGATGCCGCCGGTCCGGGCTGGCCCTGCGACGCGGGCATGGAGAAGCTGCGCGATGCGTTCGCGCGCGAAAGCGATGTCGCCAAGCAAAAGCAGATCGCCGAGCAGGTGCAGCTTCGGGCGATCGAGGTCGGGACCCACGTCTGGGTCGGCCAGTGGTACAAACCGCTCGCCTATCGCAAGGACAAGGTCGACGGCTGGCTCGAGGCGCCAGTGCCGCTGTTCTGGAACGTGACCAAACACTGAAGCGCGGCGTCCCGCTGGCGCATGGGGCGTCGCTCATGACTGCGAGCTTGCTCCGATCACCTCCCCCGCTTGCGGGGGAGGTCGGCTCGCGCGTGGAGCGCGCGAGCCGGGAGGGGGCACATGGGCTCGCCGCCGTTTTTCCCCCTCCCCATCCCTCCCCCGCAAGCGGGGGAGGGAGGCGTATGCGGGCCGCGTCCGGCGACACGTAATATCCGGGAGAGGTGCCGGTGTTCACCTTCATCGCCCATCGACTGCTCTCCGCCGTGCCGGTGCTGGCAACGGTCGCGATCGTCGTGTTCCTGATGCTCCGACTCACCCCCGGCGATCCCGCCGCCGTCATCGCCGGGGACACCGCCACGGCCGAGCAGGTCGCCGAGATCCGCGGCAAGCTCGGGCTCGACAAGCCGATGCTGCAGCAGTTCTTCATCTGGGCCGGGCACGGGCTGAAGGGCGATTTCGGCGAGAGCTTCTTCTTCAAGAAGCCGGTATCGGAGCTCATCACCCAGCGCATCGAGCCCACCCTCTCGCTCGCCCTCGTCACCATCGTGCTCGCGGTGCTGATCGCGGTGCCGCTCGGCGTGCTCGCCGCGCAGCGCGCGGGAAGCCTGCTCGACCGCTGCCTGATGGGGTTTTCCGTGCTCGGCTTCTCGGTCCCGGTGTTCGTCATCGGCTATCTCTTGATCTACATCTTCGCCATCAAGATCAATTGGCTCCCGGTCCAAGGCTACCGCCGCATCGGCGAAAATATCGGCGATTGGGCGGTCCACCTCATCCTGCCGAGCCTCACGCTCGCCGTGATCTACGTCGCGCTGATCGCGCGCATGACCCGCGCCAGCGTCATCGAGGTGCTCACCGAGGATTACATCCGCACCGCGCGCGCCAAGGGCCTGACCCGCCGCGTCATCCTGATCCGGCACGCGCTCCGAAATGCCGCGATTCCCATCGTCACCGTCATCGGTCTCGGCATCGCGCTGCTGATCGGCGGCGTGGTGGTCACCGAGAGCGTCTACAATATCCCCGGCCTCGGACGGCTCACCGTCGATGCGGTGCTCGCCCGCGATTATCCGGTCATCCAGGCCATCATCCTGCTGTTCTCGTTCGCCTATGTGCTGATCAATCTGCTGATCGATCTCGCCTACAGCTTCTTCGATCCGAGGATCCGCTATTGACGATCGAAGCCGAAGACGAACGCGCCGTCGCCCGGCTTGCCGCGTCGCAAGCGCGGCCGACGCACGTCGGACGCCGGCTCCTGCACCACCGCAGCGTCGTGATCGGGGGCGCGCTCGTTTTGCTGATGGTGGCGATCGCGATCGTTGCGCCGTTGCTCGGCACGGTCGATCCCAAGGCGATCGATCCGGCGTACCGCAACCGCCTCCCGGGAACCGAGCACGTCATCACCCGGCTGGACGGCGCCACCACGACGCAGACCTTCTGGATGGGGACCGATAGCCTCGGCCGCGACATCTACAGCCGCGTGATCTACGGGGCGCGGGTGTCGCTGATCGTCGGCATCACCGTGGCGCTGATCAGCACCTTCGTCGGCCTGACGATCGGGCTGATCGCCGGTTACCTGCGCTGGGTCGACATGGTGATCATGCGAATCATGGACGGTCTCATGGCGATCCCGGGTATCCTGCTCGCGATCGGGCTCGTCGCGGTATGGGGCGCGGGGCTCTTTACCGTCATCCTCGCGATCGTGGTACCGGAGATTCCACGCGTGGTCCGTCTGGTGCGCTCGATCGTGCTCACGATCCGCGAGGAACCCTATGTCGAGGCCGCTATCTCGGTCGGCACGCCGGTCCCACTGATCCTGATCCGGCACGTGATGCCCAACACGTTCGCGCCGATGATCGTGCAGGGCACGTTCGTTTGCGCCTCCGCGATCCTGATCGAAGCGATCCTGAGCTTTCTGGGCATCGGCATTCCGACCGACATTCCGACCTGGGGCAACATCATGGCCGAGGGCCGCCAGTTGTTCCGGGTCTACCCGCACACCATCCTGTTTCCCGGCGTGTTCGTGGCGGTCACCGTGCTGGCCGTGAACATGCTCGGCGACGGCCTGCGCGACGCGCTCGACCCGCGCATGGCGAAATCGATCTGACCGTGACGGCCGCGCTGGAGCTCGCGCATCTCACCGTCGCGCTGCCGCCGGGCGGCGAGCGCACGCATGCGGTGCGCGACCTGAGCTTCGCGGTCGACCGGGGCGAGATCGTGTGCCTGATCGGCGAATCCGGCTCCGGCAAATCGGTCACCGCGCAGACCGTGATGGGGCTATTGCCGCGGACGCTCAAACCGGTCGGCGGCGCGGTGCGGCTCGCGGGCGAGGAGATCCTGTTCGCTCCCGAGGCGCGGCTGCGGGATCTGCGCACCACGCGCATGTCGATGATCTTCCAGGAGCCGATGACCGCGCTCAATCCGGTCATGACCTGCGGGGATCAGGTCGACGAAGTGCTGGCGACGCACACTTCTCTCAATGCGGCGGCGCGGCGGGAAAAGACCATTGCCATGCTGCGCCGCGTCGGCATCGCGGAGGCGGAGCGCATCTATGCCGCCTACCCGCACCAGCTCTCCGGCGGCCAGCGCCAGCGCATCATGATCGCCATGGCGCTGGTGCTCGAGCCGGGCTTGCTCATCGCGGATGAGCCCACCACCGCCCTCGACGTGACCACCCAGGCGCAGATCCTCAAGCTCATCAAGGACATTCAGCGCGAGCGCGGGATGGGCGTGCTGTTCATCACCCACGATTTCGGCGTAGTGAGCGAGATCGCCGACCGGGTCGCGGTGCTGCGCCTGGGCGAGCTCGTCGAGCTCGGCGCGATGCGCGACGTGCTGATGCGTCCCAAGCACGAGTACACCCGCACGCTGATCGCCTCGGTGCCCAGCATGGTTCCGCGTGCGTCGCTGCGCGACGCGAGCGCGCCGCCGATGCTCCGCACCGAGGGTCTGACCAAAATCTATGCGGACGGCGGCCTGTTTCGCAGGAAGCAGCTGGTCCGCGCCGCCGAGGCGGTTTCGATCGAAATTCGCCGCGGCGAAGTGCTGGGCATCGTCGGCGAGTCCGGCTCCGGCAAATCGACCGTCGCGCGCTGCATCGCCCGCCTGATCGAGCCGACCGAAGGGCGCATCTGGCTCGGGCCGGACGAGCTCGCCGCCATGAGCGGCCGCCGCCTGCGCAAGCACCGGCGCCGGATCCAGATCGTGTTCCAGGATCCGTACCGCTCGCTCAATCCGCGGCGCAAGGTCGGCGAGTCGATCATCGAAGGGCCGATGAACTTCGGCCTGTCGCGCGCCGACGCGGTCGCGCGCGCGGCCGGGCTGCTGGAGTTCGTGCGGCTCGACCGCAACGCGCTCGAGCGGTTTCCGCAGGAGTTCTCCGGCGGACAGCGCCAGCGCATCTGCATCGCGCGCGCGCTGGCGATGGAGCCGGAGTTGCTGATCGCCGACGAAGCGGTGTCCGCGCTCGACGTCTCGGTCCAGGCCCAGGTGCTCCGGCTGTTCGCCGACGTGCGCAAGCGTTTGGGGCTGACCATGCTGTTCATCACCCACGATCTTCGCGTCGCCGCGCAGGTCTGCGACACGGTCGCGGTCATGCAGCGCGGCAAGGTGGTCGAGCACGGCGAGGTTTCGCGGATCTTCAGCGATCCGCAGCATGCCTACACACGCGCGCTGATCGAGGCGGCGCCGGGCCGGCACTGGAATTTCGCCGCGTTCGAGGGCGCGGTGGCACAGAGCTAGCGACGCCAAGCGGTTGCGTGTTCTGGCCCGAACCTCGGCTTGCTGTTAGCTTGTGCCCGCTCGCCGTAATTTTGCAAAGTGAACTGCGTGGCCGAAATCCATGATCTGAGCGCCGTCGAGCTCATCGAGCTCTATCGCAAGAAGGCGCTCTCTCCGGTCGAGGCTACACGCGCGGTGCTGGCCCACATCGAGCGCTGGGAGCCGTCGCTGCGCGCGACCTATCGGCTCGATGCCGATGCGGCGCTCTTAGCCGCCAAAGCATCCGAGGCGCGCTGGCGCGACGGTACCCCGGGCGCGCTCGACGGCGTGCCGATCCTGATCAAGGACAATATCGCCACGAAGGGCGTGCCGGTCCCGCTCGGCACCGCCGCCAGCGTGCTGCAGGAGGCCGCGCTGGACGCGCCGCCCGCCGCGCGCGTGCGCGAGGCCGGCGCCGTGATTTTCGGCAAGACCACGATGCCGGACTACGGCATGCTCTCCTCGGGCCTGTCGAGCTTTCATCCGCTCACGCGCAGTCCGTGGGATCTTTCCAAGAACCCGGGCGGATCGAGCGCCGGGGCCGCCGCCGGCGCCGCGGCCGGCTATGGGCCGCTGCACATCGGCACCGACATCGGCGGGTCGATCCGGCTGCCGGCCGGCTGGTGCGGCGTGTTCGGGCTCAAACCGAGCCTCGGCCGCGTGCCCATCGATCCGCCTTATATCGGCCGCGTCGCCGGTCCGATCACGCGCACCGTGACCGACGCGGCGCTGCTGATGCGCGTGCTCTCGCGACCCGACGGCCGCGACCACATGAGCCTGCCCGATCAGAGCTGCGATTGGCTCGCGCTCGAGCGCGACGTGAGGGGGCTCAAGCTCGGCCTCTTGCTCGACGTCGGCTGCGGGCTCGCGGTCGAGCCGCAGGTGCGTGCGGCCGTGGAAGCCGCGGCTCGCGCGTTCGCGGCGGCGGGGGCGATGGTCGAACCGATGAAGCCGTTCCTCACCGGGGCCGTGCTCGACGGCGTCGACTATTTTTGGCGCATGCGGGCGTGGGCGGAACTTTCGGCGCTGGAGGCCGCGCGCCGGGCCAAGGTGCTGCCCTTCATTCTCGATTGGGCCGAGGCCGCCGCGAAACTCTCGGGCCTCGAGCTGTTCCGGTGCTTCAGCCAGGTTTTCGTCATGCGCCAATCAGCCCACGGTGCCTGTCGGGCATACGATTACGTGCTCTGCCCCATCGCGCCGATCCCGGCGTTCGCGGCCGAGCTGCCGTGCCCGACCAACGATCCGGCGCGGCCGTTCGAGCACATCGCCTTCACGGTGCCCTTCAACATGTCGGAACAGCCCGCGGCGTCGATCAACTGCGGCTACACGAGGGAAGGCCTGCCGATCGGGCTGCAGATCGTCGGCAAACGCTTCGACGATCTCGGCGTGCTGCAGCTTGCACGCAGCTACGAAACAATTCGGCCGGCGCAACGGCCGTGGCCCCGCCCGCCCCCGGCATAACGCCGGCATGCGGAATAAAACTCAAGGGCATCGGTACGCGTTCCGATTTTTCAAAAAAAGAGGGCCCCAGGAACGTCCTGAGACCCTTGAGCACCGGGAGGAAAATGCCATTCCGTTGCCATGAGACCGACGCGGTCTCGAATTGGCAACATGATCTTAACGCTCCGCGTCCTCGGTGGCTGTGATATTTGCGCCACAGACCACAGAAATCCATGCGGCCCGGATACTCGCTGCCGTGATGTGCGCGCGCGCCGCATCGGCGTCGATCCAGCTGTTAGGAGGCCTCGCGTAGCTGGAGCACGCGCGGTCGAACGCCGTCCGTATTTCCATTTTTTAACCAAAGCGGACAGCAAAGAACTTGATCCCTCGTCTTCACTCCGGCGTGGCCGGCCGAGAGCTCGATCACAACCGCGCTAGCGGCGCGCTCTTTGTTTGGATATTAATATTTGCGTGGAACAAAACCTGCGCAGGTCGCGTTCGAGGGCGAGCGACCCGGGGGCAAATTTGACCAGGAATAGTGCGAGCGAGCCGAGTGCAGGAATCGCGGCGAAGCGTTCCGCGGCTCTCGCCGCGCGCGCTATGCTGGCGTCGGCGGTGGCCTTCGTGGCGCTGGCGTCACCGTGGGACCGCGTCGATGCGGCGCGCATGCCCGGCTCCGCGGCGCACGCGGCCAAGGTGTTGATCGAGAAGCGCCGGCAGGAGCCGCCGCCGAAGGGCCCGCTGCAGATCATCATCTCGATCGCCGACCAAAACATCTCGGTCTACAGCGGCGACGTGCTGGTGGCGCGCTCGGCGGTGTCGACCGGGGTTCCGGACCATCCGACGCCGATGGGCGTCTTCACCGTGATCCAGAAGCAGCGCTGGCACCGCTCGAACCTCTACAGCGCCGCGCCGATGCCGTACATGCAGCGGATCACGTGGTCGGGCGTGGCGCTGCACGCGGGCGTGCTGCCGGGTTATCCGGCTTCCCACGGCTGCATCCGGCTGACCGAGGATTTCGCCATTCGACTGTGGCAGCTCACCAAGCTCGGCAACCGGGTGATCATCGCCCGCAGCGACGTGGCGCCGGTCGAGATTTCCCATCCGCAGCTGTTTGCGCAAAAGCCGCAAGCCAATCCGTTGCTGTCGCTCGGCGCGCCTGCCGACGCGCTCAAGACCGCCCAGGTGAGCCCGGTGGCGGAAACCGGCGAGTTCATCAAGCCGGTGAAGACGGTCGGGATGGTCGCCGAGAGGACCGAGCCGGCCCGGCCCGCGATGGCGGCGCAACTCCCCGGCGCTAAGGTGGGCACGAAAACAGAGCCAACGCCGCCGCCGCCCAAGGTCGAGCCGATCTCGGTCTTCATCAGCCGCAAGCAGGGCAAGCTATTCGTTCGCCAAGGCTTCGAGCCGCTGTTCGAAACCGCGGTGACGATTCGCGATCCCGAACGGCCGCTCGGCACCCACGTCTTCACGGCGATCGAGCGCAAAGAAAATGCCGGCGCCATGCGCTGGACCGTGGTGTCGCTCCCGGACGAATCTGCGAGCGCCCCTTCGGCCCGCAAGAGCGAGAGCGTCCGGATCGAGCCGACCAGAGGCCGAAGCCGGGAGCGCGAAGCCAAGCGCGCCAAGCCATCCGTTCCGCCGCGGCGGTCGGTCGAGCGGGCGAACGCGGCGCTCGAGCGCGTCGAGATCCCGCCGGAAGCGGCCGATCGCATTGCCGAATTGCTGTTGCCCAAATCTTCGCTGATCATTTCCGATCAGGCGCTGAGCGACGAGACCGACACCGACACGGATTTCATCGTCCTGGTGCGTTGAAGCGCCGCGTCGGGCCCAAACGCGTCGCGCCAGGCCCGAAGGCCTGGCGCGACGACGAAGCGCGGATGTCGGGATCGGCTATTGCGTCTTGCCTGCAGGCCCCATCGGGGCGCTCGGCCGCGAGGTGGTTCCCGGCCCGCCGGCCACCGGAGGCCTGGGCGGAGGCGGCGTCAGCGGCTTGAAGTCGGGCGCCTGCTGGAGTTGCTCCTTGGAGAAGCGCATCGCGATCTTGTCGGTGCCGTCGCTGTCGCGGCTCAGCTCCAACGATTTGAACGGGACGGCGACATTCTTCGAGCCGATGCCGAGGAAGCCGCCGACGCCGATCACGGCCGCGACGACGTTGCCGTTCTTCTCCATCACAAGGTCGTTGACGCTTCCGACCGTGGCGTTGTCCGGGCCGCCGACCTTGGTCCCGATGAGGTTCTTCGAGGCCAGCCATTGGTCCTTGCCCTGCTCGGCCATGAAGCCGGGCTTGGCGTTCTCGGCCGTGCTGGTTGTGGCGCTCGGCGCCGGTGCCGGAGCCTGCGCGCTCGGCGCTGCCGGTGCCTGGGTACTGGGCGGCGGCGTCGGGGTTTGTGCGAGCGCCGGCATCAGCAACAGGACGGCGGCGGCGCTCATCATCAGGGATCGTTTCAGCATGACGTGCTCCCGATCTGAACGATTGAAGAAATCCTTGCGGCGACAAAACGTCCCGGGTGCCTGCGGTGTTCCTTCCTATCAGATCGGCGGATCGCGCAGGCTCGGCTCAGAACGATTTCAAATCGGACATTTATCGCCATAATGCCGTGCTGCAGCACGATTGCGGCGCGGCCAATTCCGCCGAGCATGAACCGAACCGCCGTATCGATTCTCCCGAAACCGCAGCAAAGCGAATGGGTGAAATCATGATCGAGCCCGGCATCTACCGCTATCCCCGCATGGATCGCGTCGCTTTTGGGCGCCCCTGGGAGCAGGTTTTGACCGAGGAGGTCGAGCGGCTGGGCAAGCGGCGCGTGTTCGCGATCGCGGGCAGCACGCTGGCCCGCACCGTCCCGATCGCCGACGCGATGCGCCGAGCGCTCGGCGACCGGCTCGCGGGCTTCGCCACCGGCATTCGCGCGCATACCCCGCGCGAGGACGTGATCGCCGCCGCCGCGAAGGCCCGCGAGGCGGGCGCGGATCTCATCGTCACGATCGGCGGCGGCTCGGTCACCGATGCCGGCAAGATGGTCCTGCTTTGCCTGGCCGCGGATGCAAAGGAGCCGCACGCGCTCGACGCGCTGCGGCCCGGCGAGCCGGCGCTCGAGCGGCTGCGCGCGCTTGCGGTGCGCACGGTCGCGATCCCGACCACGCTTTCCGGAGGCGAGTTCACCCCGATCGCCGGCTGCACCGATGTGGCGAAGCGGCTCAAGGAGGGCTTCCATCATCCCGAAATGATCCCGCAGGCCGTCATTCTCGATCCGCGGATCACGCCGCACACCCCGATGCAGCTTTGGCTCTCGACCGGGATCCGCGCGGTCGACCATGCGGTCGAAACGCTGTGCTCGATCCAGGTCCAGCCGCTGTTCGAGGCAACCTCCGCGCATGCGCTGCGCCTGCTGCAGCACGGCCTCATCCGCACCAAACAGGATCCGGCGGACCTCGAAGCCCGGCTGGAAAGCATGCTGGGCGTGTGGCTCTCGCTCATCGGCATCCAGTCGGGGGCGCCGATGGCGGCGAGCCACGGCATCGGCCACGTGCTCGGCGGGACCGCCGGCGTGCCGCATGGATTCACCTCGTGCGTGATGCTGCCGCACGTGCTGCGCTGGAACAAATCCGTGAACGCCGATCGCCAGGCGTTGGTGAGCGCGGCATTCGGACAGCCGCAAGCCGACGCCGGCGACCTCGTCGCGGGTCTGGTGCGCAAGCTGGAATTGCCCGCGACCTTGCGCGAGGTCGGCGTGACCCGCGAGCAGCTCGACCTGATCGCGCAGAACAGCATGCACGACCGGGGGATCGCCACGAACCCGCGCAAGATCCGCGGCCCCGCGGACGTGCGGGAGATCCTGGAGCTCGCGTGGTGAGGCGAGCGTGCCGACGGCGGCCGGGGATTGCGGTGCCCGCCGCGCGGCACGCTCGACAAGGCGCGGCAAAGTCCTTAAGCCCGCCCAACCCAGCCGACAACCTGCAAGGGATTGATCATGATCGATCTTTACACCTGGACGACGCCCAACGGCCGCAAGGTTTCCATTCTGCTCGAGGAGCTCGGATTGCCCTACACCGCGCATGCGATCGACATTTCCAAGGGCGAGCAGTTCCAGCCGGATTTCTTGAAGATCAGCCCGAACAATCGCATCCCCGCCATCATCGATCGCGACAGCGGGTTCCATCTGATGGAATCCGGCGCGATCCTGATGTATTTCGCGGAGCAGACCGGGAAGCTGATGCCCAAGGATGAGCATCCGCGCTACCGCGTGATCGAATGGCTGATGTGGCAGATGGGCGGGATCGGCCCCATGCTCGGCCAGGTCCATCACTTCGTCAAATACAACAAGGGAAAGGCGCCGTACGCCGAGGAGCGTTATCTCAAGGAAGCACACCGGCTCTACACCGTGCTGGACCGCCGCCTTGCGGACCGCGAGTTCGTCGCAGAGGAATATTCGATCGCCGATATCGCGATCTGGCCGTGGATTTCGCGCTACGAATGGCAGACCGTCGAGCTCGATCGATATCCCAACGTGAAGCGCTGGTACGTCGCGATCGCGCGCAGGCCCGCGGTCGAGCGCGGCTATCACGTGCCCAAGAAGGTGAACGAAATCCCGATGCCGTGACCAGAGAACAGGTCCGAAGTTAGCGTCAGGAATCGGGCGCTCAGCGCGGCTCGCGATTGCCCGGTCCGGGTTTCTCCAGCATCAGCCGGCCTTGCCGCTCGATGAACGGTTTCACCTGCTCGGCGAGCAAGCCGAGCAGCCACGGCAATTGCACTTCGACGCGGACATGATCGTCGGCGACGTCGATGCCGCCGTTGACCGCCTGACCCAACACGCCGGCGCGGAAATCGAGATGGTCGCCGGACCAGTTCTCGTCGATCACCGCGAGCTTTTCGCCGAACGTCGTGCGGGCCCGGCCGAATCCGGATTTCAGGCGACGCGCCGCTTCCTCCTTGCCGAGCTGATGCGGGATGGAAACGACGAGAGGTCGGGACATGGCAGGGGTCGCTGATCGGAGGTCGGATATCAGTCGTCATAATGAAAGCCGGGTGCGGTGATCCTGGTTCCTGACTACTGAGCACCGACATCTGATCACGGTCACCTGCCCGCGGCGTAGCCCTGCATGCCGCGCGGATTGGCGGCGGCGCGGCGGCGCCGACCCTCGCGCGAGGCTGCAGTGAGCCGGCCTTCGGACCAGTCCGGCGCCACCTCGACGATATGGCCGCGGCGCTCGAGCTCGCGGATCGTTCTTTGCGGCACGCGGCCCTCGACGACGAGCACGCCCGGCCGTGCGGTGCGCGGCCAGAACGAGCTCGGGAAATGCTCGGTGTGCCACGCCGGCGCGTCGATCGCTTCCTGCAGGTTCATGCCGGCGTGGACGTGGCGCAGAAAGAACTGGGTCGTCCATTGGTCCTGCTGGTCGCCGCCCGGCGTGCCCCAGGCGAGATAGGGTTCGCCGTCACGCAGCGCGAGCGTCGGGGAGAGCGTGGTGCGCGGGCGCTTGCCGGGCGCGAGCGCGGCGGGATGGCCCTCCTCGAGCCAGAACATCTGCGCGCGCGTGCCGAGACAAAACCCGAGCTCGGGCACGACGGGGGAGGATTGCAGCCAGCCGCCCGACGGCGTCGCGGACACCATGTTGCCGGCGCGATCGATGATGTCGAAATGCACGGTGTCGCCGCGCACCTGGCCGAGCCGGCCGACGGTCGGTTCGCCGGCGCCGAGCGCACTGACCGACGCGCGCTCTCCGGTATCGCGCCGCAGCTCGACCACCGCGCCGAAGCCGGCGACCGAGCCGGGTCTGAGCTCCAGCGACGCGGTCTGTTCGATGAGCTTGCGCCGCTCGGCGTTGTAAGCCTCCGAGAGCAGCGTCGGCATCGGGACCTCGACGAAGTCCGGATCGCCGTAGAAGCTTTCGCGGTCCGCATAGGCGAGCTTGGCGGCCTCGACCTGGAGATGGATGAAATCCGGCCCGGCCGGATCGAGCCCGTCGAGCTCGAAGCCTTTGAGCAGCGCGAGCTGCTGCAGCATCACCGGGCCCTGGCTCCAGGGTCCCGCCTTGCACACCGTGTAGCGGCCGTACGCGAACGTGAGCGGCGGCTCGACCCGAGCTTCGAACCGCGCCATGTCCTCGCCGGCGAGCACGCCGGCGTGCGGCGTCCCGCTGGTGTCGATCCGCGGCGTGCGGCAGAAATTCTCGATCGCCTCGGCGACGAAGCCTTGCGACCAGCTCCTGCGCGCGCGCTCGATCTGCGCCTCGCGGTCGACGCCGGCACGCTCGGCTTCGCGCAGGATGCGCCGATAGGTCTGCGCCAGCGTGGGATTGACGAACAGCGCTCCGGGTTCGGGAACGCTGCCGCCCGGCAGATACACGGCCGCGGAAGTCGGCCAATGCTCGCGAAACAATTTCTCGACCGTGGCGATCGTGGCGCTGGCGCGCTCGACCAGGGGATAGCCTTCGCCGGCGTATTCGATCGCCGGGGCCAGCACGTCGGCAAGCCGCAGGGTGCCGTAGTCACGCAGCAGCAGCATCCAGCTCTCGAACATCCCGGGCACGCAGGCGGCGAGCAGGCCGCTGCCCGGCACCATGTCGAGGCCGAGGGAGCGGTAATGCGCGATCGTCGCGCCGGCGGGCGCGCGACCTTGGCCGCAAATCACTTCGGTGCGGCCGCGGCGGGCGTCATGGAGAATCACCGGCACGTCGCCGCCCGGACCGTTGAGATGCGGCTCGACCACCTGCAAGGTGAACGCGGTGGCGACCGCCGCATCGAAGGCGTTGCCGCCTTTCTCGAGGGTCGCCATGCCGACCGCGGTGGCGATCCAATGTGTCGAGGCGACGACGCCGAACGTGCCGTCGATCTCGGGTCGCGTGGTGAACGGATTGGGATTGATGAATTTCATGATGGCATCTGCCGGTGCCCACGTTGGTCGGTCGACGGAGAACGGAGCAGGGCTGGTGAGCGTTTCATCCGCAGGATCGGTCTTTCGCCCGCCTGAGTCGCCTGTCCTCCGCCGCCTGTCAATGCTGCGGTCCCGACGCCGACGGGCTGACGTCGCGCTCGGCCCGGAACACGTTGCTGTAGAGATTGGCGATCCACTGGCGCCCGCTCGCCGTTACATTGAGGTAGCGGATCGCGGTCTGCACGCGCGGCGATACGCTGTTCCAGTAGAACTGCGGATAGAGATCGACGAGGTCCGCGGGCGAGGCATAGCCGAGCTGGCGGTTCACGCCGGCCTCCTCGAACTCGTAATAGAGCGCGTTGGCTTTGCGCAAGTAATGCGGGTCCCCGAGCTGGCCGATGAGGTCGGCGGCGCGCAGCAGGGAACCTTCTTCATCGCCCGCTTCGTCTTGCGGCGGAATCGAAACCGGGAAGCGCGTGAACTCGATCGCGCGTGCGATCCGCTTGGCGTCGAACTGCTCGATCGCCCCGATGCGGTCCAGCGCGAACAAGATCGAACGATCCACGTGGTGCATGAAAAGCGCCGCATCGGAGGATCCGCGCGGCAGCTTCACCTTGCCGCCCGCCGCATCGACCACGTATCCGTTGGCATCGTCGTCCTTGAGGATGCCGCGAACGTAGCCGATATCGTGCAGCAGGCAGGCAACCATCAGATGCGCGTAATCGTCGGGTGTGGTCGGGGCCAGCAGCGCCCGGCCAACCAGAATGTCGCGCCCGGCGAGCGTCACCAGCATCGTATGCTCGACGTTGTGATAAAGCGCGTCGCTGTTGCCGATGCATTCCAGCGCCAGCCGGGCGACCGAGGGGACGAGCTCCGCCAGCCGCGCATGCGAGGACCCGAACCTCTGTTGCATGTCGGAGCTGAGAAACGAGCCCAGCGCGTCTGCAGCCAGTTCCGGAACGGTGATCATGGCGAGCCCGGCAGCGTGGATCGGCGCCCATACCAGACCAAGGATGCTCGGGGGTCAAGGCTAGGCGGGGCGGGCGGCGGCGGGCGAGGAATGATGGAAGCGCCGGCAAATTGCAGATAGGATTTCGCGCGAGCGTTCGGAGCGAGTGCGCGTGATGTCGGTCTTGCGTCGTGCGTGGTTCGCCGCCTGCTTCCTGCTGGCGCTGTCGGCGAGCGCCTCCGCCGTGCCATGCGGCTCGGGCAGTTTCGAAGGCTGGCTCGAGAGCTTCAAGCGCGAGGCCGCCGCCCAGGGCATCTCGGCGCGCAGCATCGCTTCGGCGCTCAACGGCGTGAGCTACGATCCAGGCATCGTCTCGCGCGACCATGCGCAAGGCGTGTTCCGGCAGAGCTTCGAGCAGTTCGCCGGACGGATGGTCTCGGCGGAGCGGCTGCAGAAGGGCGCGGGCCTGCTGCGCCGACATCCGGCGACGCGAATTACGCTGCCGGTTCCAAATGCGGTGGCAGAAACCGCATGCCGCCCGTTCCCCGCATGAAGATCGGGATATCGATTAACGGTAGCGCGGCGGGTATCTGGCAGAAGGTCTCCACCACGAACCCCCGGTGATAGGTGTTGTGATTGAAGATGTGCATCAGAATCATGCGCCGGTTCATGCAACCCTTTGCGCCGCTCAATAGCGTGAAATCCATCTGCTCGTCGGCGTCGTCCTCCGAGAGGTCGTCAACATAACCGATCAGGCGCTGGTCCATCTCTTCACGCGCCACCGCCAACTTCTCGAAATCGCCATAAAGAACCTCGTTCAACGCCTTATGGGGGTGCGGTTCTTTGTGCATATGTGCCCACCATATGCGGTCGGTCACCAGCGGGTGGTTGAGGGTGTTGAGGATGTTCCTGAACAGGCTCGGTCGATGTTTGGTGGCTTCGCTTTCGGGCAGCGTGCGGACGGCCGCAAACAGGTCGCGGTTGGCCCACTGATTGTAACGGGCCATGGTTTTCAAAATTTGGCTGTCGGTTATAGCAATACCTCCCAAAAGCTGGGAAGCGCCTGCGGGTGACGCCGCTGCCCACATGACCGCGGGTCGGCGTCAACGCTAGCATTCTGCTGAGACCCGCGTGAAGCCCGGCGATCTTGCGCTTAAATGCCTCACCGTGACAGGAACGAAATTTCCGCTTCGGGTTCGCGCCCGCCCGAACGGCGGCTCCCTATTTCGGATAGATCAATGTGCCTTCCGGAGTCTTGCGGGCGGCCGGCGTCAATTTCGCGGGCTCGATCTTTCCCGGGCCCAGAATGTGGAGCACGGTCTCGCCCGCCGAAATCAGATAATCGGCAATGATGCGCCGATGACAGCGCCACCAAACAGCTTCGGCGCACATGATTGCGATGCACTGGTCTTGGCCGCGTCTTCTCAGCCGCTCCAGTCCGGCTCGGAACGCTTCGGTCCCGGCATAATCGGCGTAATTGCGAAAGCTGTCGTTCTCCCAAAAGTCGTTGGGGGAATTGGCCGCGCGGCCGCGCCGGCCGCCGAGCTCGGGAAAATGCTCGTATGCGATGCCGTACCCAGCGAGCTCGGGCGGCAGCGCGTCGAGGTTGAATTGCGGATTGGTCCGGGAGCGAGGGATGGCCCGCACATCCGCCAGCAGTCTTGCGCCGGCGCCTTGCAGCAGGGCGATGAAGTCGGCGACCGTGCGGGTCGAATGACCGATGGTAAAATAGGCGGACATGGCGCGAGCATTCCTGGACGGACGACGAAAGCCGGACGATGGCAACGCAGGAGCAAAGGACGTCGCCCATGCGGCCTTTTTCCGGCCGAGTTCTTGTCGTCAGGTCTTCAAAATCCGTTCTCGGTACCGCGTTTTACCTCTACGCATTTCCCGTGCACCGATGCGAAATGTCCGCTAAGGTAATGGCAGCCGGGTCCGATCGGGATGCCGCACGGGAACTGGTCGCGCAAGCCGCGTCCGGGAGGGGATTCATCATGTCGTTGTGGTCGAATTGTCTGCGCAAGTTCCGCGCGATTGCGGCTGCTGGGGCCGCGCTGGTGGTGCTGTGGAGCGCCGCATCGCCTGCGCTCGCCCAGGACCAGCAGCAGCAGCAACAACAACAACTGCTCACCGATGCGCAAGTGCAGCAGCTCGTGTCTCCCATTGCGCTTTATCCGGACTCGCTCTTGGCGCAGGTCCTGACGGCCTCGACCTATCCGCTCGAAGTCGTCATGGCCGCGCGCTGGTCCAAGGACAACCCGAACGTCAAGGGCCAGGAGCTTGAAAATGCGATGCGGCAGCAGCCGTGGGAGGAAAGCGTCAAAGGTTTGACCTCAGTTCACGATGTGCTGTTCCTCATGAGCGAGAAGCTCGATTGGACGCAGCAGCTCGGCGAGGCGTTTCTGGCGCAGCCCGACGATATCACCAAGGCGGTCCAGGTCCTGCGCGCCAGGGCGGAAGCGGCCGGCAATCTGAAACCCGACGAACACGTGAAGGTCATCAAGAAGCCTCCGCCGCCCGGCTACGCGGGGCCGGCACCCGAGGTCGTCTACTACATCGAGCCGGTGGAGCCGGAGGTCTATTACGTGCCGGTCTACGACCCGATCGTCGTCTTCGGCGTCGGCTATTGGTCCACCATCTACATCGCCCCGCCGTTCTTCTGGTATCCGGTCTGGTGGACGCCGGGCCCGATCTGGGGCTGGGGGCCGGCCTTCTTCGTCGGGCCGGCGGTATGGTGCGGCTATCACTGGTATTCCGGCGGCGTCGTCGTCAACACGGTGCTGTTCAGCAAGTATAGCGGGAAGCCGCACCCCGGCGGTCCCCAATTCCAGAAGGTGAGCTTCCATCCCGAGCATCGCGGCGGCGTCCCCTTCAAGAACCAGTCGCTTCATCAGCAGTACGGCAAGCTGGGCGGCGGCCCGAAGGGCGGCAGTCCCAAGCTCGGCGGCCCCGGCGACCCCAAGGGAGGCGCGAAGACTCTCTCCGCCACTGGCGCCGGCGGCACCGGCCACAAGCCTGGCGGGAGCGGTCCCAAGGGCGGCACCAAGACGCTGTCCAGCACTGGCGGCGGCACCGGTACCGGTCACAAGCCGGGCGGCAGCGGTCCCAAGGGAGGCACCAAGACGCTGTCCAGCACGGGCGGCGGTGGCGGCACCAGCCATAAACCTGGCGGTGGCGGCGGCAGTGGCCCCAAGGGCGTCAAGACCTTTAGCAGCTCCAGCGGCGGCGGGGGTGCCGGTGGCGGCTTCAAAGGCGGCGGCCCCAAGGGCGGCGGTGGCGGCGGCGGAGCCACCAGCTTCCGGAGCGTGGGCGGCGGCGGAGGCGGCGGCGGCGGCCCCAAGCCCGGTGGCGGGGGCGGTGGTCCGCCACCAAAGCATCATTGAGCCCCAGGTCGACCAAACGACACAGGCCGGATGCAACAGCATCCGGCCTCTTTATTTACATGCGCGTGACGACTTATTCGGCTGCGCTCGGCAGCGGTGGGACCTCGCAGCCGGTGACGCAGCAGCGGCCGGGCTGCTTCGAGACGCGCCGGCCGTCGGCGAGAACGCCGCGGTCGAGCAGGTCCTCGATCAGCGCCGCCTTCTCGCTCACCGGATAGCTGCGCCAGATCTCGCGCTTCATGGCTTCGGGCGAGCCGCCGCCGTGGAGCGAGATCAGCGAATACCAGCCGCCCTGATGCGAGGCGGTGAGATCCTCGACCAGGCGAGCGACCTCGAGGCGCTGCGCCGCCGGAATGTCGGCGCGCCCGGCGAGCACGGCAGAGAGCGAGGCCTGCGTCGCGGGATTATGGTCCTCGTCGGGACCGGGCAGCGCCACGATGAGCCCTCCGGAGAGATCGTGGGCCAGCCGGTGCATGTCGTAGATCTGGGTCGAGAGCAGCAGCTTGCCGATGTTGGCGAACACCGCATCGGGCGCGATCGAGCCGGCCGCGTTGGTTCTGCCGTAGACCGAGGCCGCCACCCCGCAGGCGAAAAATCCCTCGACGATCTTGATGAGCTCGACCATGGCGTCGCGCACGTGGGCGTGGCGCTCTGGATCGAGCCCGTTCGCCTCGATCATCAGCGCGGCGGCGCCGATCAAGAGATCGCCGAACCCGGCGCGCGCGCCGATGCAGGAATGGCGGTGATGCGTCGCATAGGAGGTGGTCAGCACCGCCGCCTCCTCGCACTCGCCGGCGAGAAACACCCGCTCCCACGGCACGAACACGTCCTCGAACAGCACGACGCCGGTCGATTGTCCGTAGCGCGCCGAAAATTTCGCCGCGGCCTCGCCCGGACGGCCCGCCGGCCGTGCCGCAACGGTCACGCCGGCGGCATCGACCGGCACGGCGCAGCAGACAGCGAACGCGGAATCTTCCGGCCGCATCCGCCGGCACGGCATCACCAGAAATTCGTGCACATAGGGCGCCGCGGTCACGATCGCCTTGGCGCCGCGGATGACGATGCCATCGTTTCGGCGCTCCGCGATATGGACGTAGACGTCGGGATTTTGCTGTTCGCTCGGGCGCTTGCTGCGATCGCCCTTGGCATCCGTCATGGCGATCCCGAGCGCGAGGTCCTCCTTCTGGACCCGCTGCAGATACGCCAGCAGACGCTGATGATAATCGGTGCCGTGCGCGGCATCGGCCGCCTGCGTCGCCTCGAAGCAGGCATTGAGCGCGTCGTGGCTCAGATAGCGCTGGGCGCAGCCGCAGCGGCGGCACAACAGGCGGACCGCCTCGAGCTTGTAGAGCAGGTCGGTCGAGCTCGCGTCGATCGCCAGCATGCGCGGCACGCCGGCGCCGTCATTGCTTTGCGCGATCATCAGCGGCGCGTGCGCGGGATTCTTGGCAAAATCATAGCTCACGCCGAGCGCGGCGATGCCGGGCGCAAGCCGCGGGTCATCGGCGACGCTCTCGACCGCATGCCCGTCGATGAACACGCGCGGCGAATAGCGGCGCAGCGACTCGCGATAATCGGCGGCCGACATGAACATGGCAATCTCCTTGCATTGGCTCGATCGCTAGCATGGTTCCGAACAGACATGCAGACGTGCATCGCATCCCGTTCCCGGGACTTGAGACTCATCGTCCCGAGAACGCCGGCTTGCGCTTCTCGACATAATGGGCGACGCCCTCGCGGAAATCCTCGCTGGCGAAGCTCGCCGCCATCTCTTGATCGGCGGTCTCGATCGCTTGCGCCAGGGTCTGGAATCGAGCCTCCCACAGCTGGCGTTTCATCACCCGCATCGATCGCGGGGAGACCGCATCGGCAAGCGCCGAGGCATAGGCGCGAACTTGATCCATCAGCTCGCCCGGCGGGGTCACGCGGTCGACCAATCGCAAGCGCAGTGCCTCCTCGGCGCCGACGCGCCGTGCCGAGAGCAAAAGGTCGAGCGCTCCGGAGAGCCCGATGAGGCTCGGCAAGGTCCAGCTGATGCCGTGCTCGGCGATGAGCCCGCGGCGGGAGAACGCGGTCGTGAACTGCGCCTCCGGAGCCGCGAAACGCAGGTCGCAATAGAGCGCGAGCACGAGGCCGAGCCCAGCGCAGGGGCCGTTGACGGCGGCGATGATCGGCTTGGGCACCGCGGGGAAATACGAGTAGCGTTTTTGGAAATCGGGCCGGGCGCTCGGATCGAATGGTGGGACTTGCGAGGCCGCGCCCGCGCCGCGGCCCTCGGTGAGCCGCGAGAGCGTGGCCATGTCCGCGCCGGCGCAGAAGCCGCGGCCGGCACCGGTGAGCACGATCACCCGCACCTCGTCCGCGTCGGCCGCCCCGCGCATCGCCTCGCGCACTTCCTCGCCCATGTTCGGCGTCCAGGCATTGAGACGGTCCGGTCGATCGAGCGTGATCGTCGCGATGCGCCCGGCGATCTCGTAGCGTATCTCCTGATAGGACATGTCGCTTCCCTTTCGGCTCGCCGGAATATTAGGGGACAAACGCCCGATCCCCGCAAACCGCGTCGCCGGGCCGAGATAGCACGTTCCCCAAAACCCCGGCCGCGCCTGCCTCGTCAGAGCCGACGCGCTCTCAGCCGTTCTCCTGGAGCCTTGCCATAGTCCGAGCACGATTGTGTGGCGTGTGCCTGCCGCATTCCCTTTCCGAGGCAGGAACATGAGCCCGATTTGCAAGAACCAGACACTTCTCGCGAGCACATTCATGATTGCAGCCTTGGCGCTGGGCTGCGGCTCCCTTGCGGCGCAGGTCGCCCCTTCGACGTCGCCGCGATTGCTGGCGCAGGCCGAACCGCAAAAGCTCGGCGAGGAGCGGCGCAAAGAGCAGCAGCCGGGTCAGCCAGGGGCGAAGCCGCAAACCCAGCAACAACAGCCCTCGCAAGGTCCGCAGCGCCGGCCCGGCGCGCAGGGCCAGCCCCAGGGTACCTCGCAACAGCAGGAACGTCAGGAACGCCGCCAGCCTCCGGGCGCGCCGCAGCCCGGTCAGCCACGCACGACGCAGCAGCCGACGCCGCCTCCGCAGCGCGAGCAAACCCAGCAGGAACGCCGCCAGCCTCCGGGAACCGAGCAACCCGGCCCGGCCCAGCCGCGAACGACCCAGCAACCGGGGCAGCCGAGGGGCACCCCGCCTGATCAGCGCGAGCAGACCCAGCAGGAGCGCCGGCAAGTTCCGGGAACTCAGCAGCCCGGTCCGACGCCGCCGCCGCGAACGACCCAACCCGGCCCCGGCCAGGCTCCGGGCGTGCAGCCCGGTCCCGCCCAGCCCCGAACCACCCAGCAGCCCGGCCAGCCTCCCGGCACGCCGGCGCAAAGGTCGCAACAGCCAGGTCAGGCTCCCGGGGCTCAGCCCGGCCCGGCCCAGCCGCGCACGACCCAACCCGGCCCCACTCCGGGCGCGCCGGCGCAACCGCAAACCACGCAACAGCCTCCGGGCCAGCCGCCCGGCGCGCCGCGCCGCGACCAGCGCCCGCCGGCGCCGGGCACGCCGGCTCCCTCACAAAATGTGCAACCGGTTCAGCCCCTGCCGGGCGCGCCGGGTCGCCCCGGTGGAGCCGCCGTCGATACGCGCCAGCAGCAGCAGCAATTCGAGACGCTGCGCCAGCAGCGCCAGGAGCGCGTCGAGAACAACGGGCAACGCACCGTGATCGAGGAGCCCGATCACCGCATGATCATTCGCGAGAGCGGCCGCGTATTCGTGCGCCACGACGAAGTGGAACGCTTCCGCCTGATCGGAGGGGACGTGCGCGTCGAGCGCCGTCCCGGCGAAATCATCACGGTAATGAGGCGCCCGGGCGACGTGGAGATCGTGACCTATGTCGACGACAACGGGCGCCTGCTGCGCCGGGTGCGGCGGACGCGCGACGGCCGCGAGTTCGTCCTGATCGACAATCGCTTCCGCGGCCCCGAGCGCGCCGAGATCTTCATCTCGCTGCCGCCGCCGCGCATCGTGATCCCGCGCGAGGAATACATCGTCGAGATGGAATACGCGCCGCGGGAGCGAATCTTTGCGGCGCTGGAAGCGCCGCCGATCGAGCGGATCGAGCGCCCCTACACGCTCGACGAGGTTCGCTTCAGCCCGGCGCTGCGCGACCGCATGCGGCGGGTCGATCTCGATACCATCACTTTCGAGTTCGGATCGTGGCAGGTCCTCCCGGATCAAGTTCCGCTGCTCGCGAATGTCGCCGAGGGGATCAATGCCGTGGTCCAACGCAATCCCAACGAGGTGTTCCTGGTGGAGGGCCACACCGACGCGGTCGGCAACGACGTCGACAATCTGTCGCTTTCGGACCGTCGCGCCGAATCCGTCGCCGTCATCCTCAGCCAGAATTTCCAGGTGCCGCCCGAGAATTTGACCACGCAGGGCTACGGCGCCCAGCAGCTCAAGGTACAGACGCCCGGGCCCTCGCGGGAAAACCGCCGCGTCACCATTCGGCGCATCACGCCGCTCTTGACCGGCTCCTCGCAATGAGGGGCCGCGTGGCGGAAATCTAGGAAGCCTGCTGGATCGCCGAGAGCAGCCATTGGCCGCCGGGCGCGCGCCGGAACGTCCATAACTCGGTCGCCTGCGTCGGCCGGATCGTATCGCCCTCGACGACGCGGCCGCTCGCGCGCTCGACCGTCTGGTCGATGAGCGAGAAGCGCATCGCGACCGTCGCATATTCCGCATTGCCCTCGCGCCAGGCTTCGGCGAGGTCGCCGCTCAGGAGCTTGACGTCGGAGATGCGGTTGACCACGCCGCGGCTGGTGTTCGCGGCGAGATCCTCGGCGAAATACGCCAGCATCTCCGGCGTGGCGCGGGCTCGCAATGCGCCGAGATCCTCGGCGCCGTAAGCGCTTTGGATTTCGCCGAGCAGGTGCTCGAACGCGTCATAATCCGCTTTGCTGATCTCGACATTGCCGCCCGCGGCGGGCGCGGCTCCGCCGGGGGTGCCCTGGGCTGCGCCGGCGCCGGCGCCCGGCATCATTGCGCGCAGCATCGATCCGCCGCCGCCCGCATAGGCCGGTGCGTGGCGGCGCTGGTACCAGCCCCAGATCAACCGGGCGACGAAGAAGATCAGTGCAACCTGCAGCAACAGCCCGAAGATCGAAGCGAAGCCGCCGAGACCGCCGAACAGGCCGTGGCCGAACAGAAGACCGAACAATCCGGCACCGATGAATCCGGCGGCAAGCCCGCCGAACAGCCCGGGCCGGCCGAACCAGCCGCCAGTTGCCGGCGAGGTCGCCGGCGCGCTTTGCGGCGCCATCGAGCGCTCGACCGGCGCCGCGGCATTCGGCGCGGTCTGTGTGGCCGCCGGCGGGCTGAACGTTCGCGTGCCGCGGCTGCCGAAACTCGATCCGCCGCCGGCGCGCGCGTTCGCGTCCGCGGCCACGAAGGCGAGGGCGGCGAGCATCGAAACAAGCACCAATACCGAACGGACGTGGCGGGTCATTGCATCTCTCCTGCAAGCTCGGCAGCGTATATCGGTACTCCCGGGCGCTTTGGTAAGGGACGGAGGCAATGGCCGATTACCTGCGGCTGCGACAGATCTGCCTCGCTACGCGCGAGCTCGAGCCCGTCGTCGACGACATCCGGGCGATCTTGGGCGTCGAAATCTGCTATCGCGATTCCGGGGTCGCCAAATACGGCCTCGTCAACGCGCTGCTGCCGATCGGAACGAGCTTTCTCGAAGTGGTGGCGCCGATCGAGCCGAACACCGCGGCCGGACGCTTCCTCGACCGCTCCGGCGGCCACGGCGGCTACATGGCGATCTTCGACTGCAGCGATCCCGAGCGCCGCCGCCGCCACGTGGAGGGCATGGGCATCCGCATTGCCCATGTGATCGAGCACGCGGAATACCTCGGCATCCAGCTGCATCCGCGCGACTGCCGCGCCGCGATGATCGAGCTCAATCATACGCGCGGCGGCGACGCGCTCACCGGCGCCTATCACCCGGCCGGCCCGGATTGGCGCGCCGCGGTTCGCACCGATCAAACAAGGGCGCTGGTCGAGACCGAGATCGAGACGCCCGCGCCGGAGGAACTTGCGCGGCATTGGGGAACCATTCTCGAGCTGCCGGTGCGCCGCGGCGGCGAGCGCGATCCGCGCATCGAGCTCGCGGGGGGCGGCGCCATTCGTTTCGTCGCA
>WNFY01004450.1_pt1 | contig 23988 bp, 18 predicted proteins | sample 5400091 | NCBI WGS metagenome assembly WNFY01 (sample SAMN13153364, study PRJNA577476) | soil metagenome | isolation source: 60 cm soil or saprolite under grassland replicate 1 | place: USA:California | collected 2016-06-15 | reverse complement strand
CGGAACCGATCGAGCGCCTCGAATCCTCGAATGCCGGGAAGATTGAGATCGAGCAGCACCAGATCGATGTCCGGATGCTCGCGCGCAAGCGCAAGCGCGGCCATGCAGTCGCTCGCCTCCAGCACCTCGATCGAGGAGGCGAGCGGCGCGAGGAGGTGAAGCATCGCATCGCGCACCAGCGGATGGTCATCGACGACGAGGATCTTCATGCTTCATTGTAGCGACACCGCGACCCGCATGAATGAGGGGCGATGAGCCCGCGCTTCGACGTCGCAATCGGCGCAGGGGCACGGGCGTCTCGGTGTGCGTCCTGGAGCGGCGGCCGATAGTGGGCGGAGCGGCAGTCACACGGGAATTCCATCCCGACTTTTGCAATTCGAGGTTGGCCTACACGGTCAGCCTGGCCCGGTCACACGAATTAGCTGCTGGACGCCAGTGCTCCAAGTGAGTTTCGCGCGCAACCGTGCGTGAGAATCGCGTGAATCAGTCCGGCTCAGTGGTGCGCATTTCGGCAAGGGTGCGCGGACCGCCGCAGCGCAAGTCATCTAAATTAGGCCCAGTTCTGGTCCAAACAATCCGACTGCAAAAGATAGGTCGTGGCTTTGGAGTTTTTGGGGTCTATTAAGTCCGAAATCCGTCGTTCGCTGAGCGGTATTGTCGTAAGTCTCGGATTCGTCTGCCAAATCTCCATCGTCTGCGCGCTGTTGATTGGGTCTATTGCGGTCCACCGCTCGCTGTCGTTGCGACGTCTCTTGAGACAATTTTCCACGTGAGAGTTTGTATCCACCTTCGAGGCGTGCTCGTGGCTGGCCAAACGACGGCGCAGGGCCGACCAACGCGATGCACCGATCGCGACCAGGTCAAGAGGATTTCCGAACTTCACTGACCGGGAGGCTGAACGAAAAGCACGTGCCCACCATCGGCGTACTTTCCACCGTGATCTCGCTGGCGTGCAGCTCTAGGATGCGCTTCGTGATCGCCAACCCGAGCCCGGCGCCGCCGGAGGCCGTGTTGCGGCTCTTGTCCACCCGGTAGAAGCGATCGAAGATGTGTGGGATCTCCGCTTCCGGCATGCCGCAGCCGGTATCGGTCACCCGCGCGACTACCCGGTCACTGTTCGGCGTGACGCTAACGCTGACCGAGCCCCCCGCAGGCGTATGCTTCAATGCGTTCCCGATCAGATTCTCCAACACGCGTTCCAGCAGACTCAAATCGGCGCGTACGAACGGAATGCGCTCCGGCGCCTCGACCTTGAGGTTTACCTGTTTCTTGTCGGCGGCAAGCTGGAATTTATGCAGCACGTCGCACGCAAGCTCCCCCAAGTGCAGCGACTCTTGGTTGAGTTGCAGGCCTTTGAAGTCGAGCCTAGCGAGCTCGAACAGCTCCTCGACAAGGGTCGCGAGATGCTCGCTTTGGCGGGCGGCGATCTCCAGGTAGCTGCGGCGCTTCGCGACCGGCAGGCTATCTTCCATGATCAGCAGCGTTTCGAGGTAGCCACGCAAGCTTGTCAACGGCGTGCGCAAATCGTGCGACACGTTGGCGATCAGATCACGACGCAGATAGATGTTCTCGGCCTCCAGCTCGTTCTTGAGCTGCTCGACTTCGCTCAACGCGGCATGCAGTTTCTCGGTGGTCACTTTGCGCTCGCGAATCTCCTGTTTGAGCCCATCGATCAGGCGGGCGTTTTCCAGCGAAATCGCGGCTTCGGTCGAAAGCATCTGCACGATGCGGATCCGGTCCGGCGTGAACGCGCCGCACACCATGTTGTTTTCCAGGTAGAGGACGCCGATCAGCCGGCCTTGCTTGACCACCGGCACGCACATTATTGACCGTGGCTTGGAGGCAACAATGTAGGCGTCATCGCCATACGTGTCGTCGGCTTGCGCGTTCGCGAGCACGACAGCCTCGGATGTTCGTCGAACGTAGTTCACGATGCTCACCGGTAGGTCTCGCGCGTCGCTCAGCGAAACGCCGTCATTGAGCTTTACCGTGGCGAAATGAAGCGACCCCTCGGCCTGGACGAACGACTCGCCGTCGCGCTCGAGCAAGAGACTGCCGCGCTCGGCGCCCGCGTTCTCGATGGCGATGCGGATCAGCCGGCCGAGCAATTGCTCCAGATCGATTTCGCCGGCGATCGCCTGCGCCGCTTTCATCACGCTGAAGAGGTCCAGAGCACCAGCGTCGGCGCCAGACGGAGTGGGTGTTGCGGCGACGCCCGCCTCCAGCGGCACGCGCGAAGGCTGGCTTGCGCCTCTGCCGAGCACGTCCGGATACCTGCGCTCCAGGTCCGAAACCTTGGCCAATGCACCCCATTCGCCGTACAGCGTGTGCGCTTCCCGGAGGTACAACCCGGCGAGCTTGAGGTTGCGGCGACGTAGCCAGAACCTACCGAAGAGCTCGTTGGCGAGGGCAGTCTCGCGCAGACATTCGCTGGGCATGCTCGTCGCGGTCTCGAAAAGATCAATCGCTCGCGCTTCGTCGTTGCGCAGACGCGCCAGCTCAGCGCAGAGGATCGTGTGTGGCAACGCGAAGTTTTCGGTCGCGTTCGCTCCCCATTGGCGCAATCGCTCCGAGTTCGTCTCCAGCTTGTTTTCCGCATCGCGGCGTTCCGCTTCCGACAGCTCGGGATAAAGCTCAATCAACGTAAGCGCGTGGTAGTAGGTGGTTTGCTCGTCCCAGATCGTGCCCGGAAAATCCCGAATGATCTCTTCGGCTCGCCGCGCGACTTCGCGCGCTCCGCGATAGTCTTCGAAGGTGTAAAGCAGCGCCAGCTTGGCCACGCAATAGAACATCTCGAACAGCGGCTGACCAGCGTAGTCGCGCAGAAACTTTTCTTCGTCGAAATCCGGGCTGGTCAGCGATACCGGCCGTTCCGTCCGCCCTTGGAGCGCAAGTCCCCACTGCAAGATGGTCTGTGGTGCCGCCGCAAAGTGATGCATGCCGACACGCCGCGCATAACTTGCGTTGGGTGTGCACGTCTCCTGAAAGCGATAGAGCTTGGGACAGCTCAACAGCGACAACCAGCAATCGTTGAATAGCGCATACGTCGCTTCGACGAACATCCCGTTATCGTTGCCGAGCCGATGCGCTTCGCGCGAGATAGCGATGGACTCGCGCATGGGTCGACGCCAGAGGTTGACGGCCCAACCAAGGTTCATCATCACACGGGCCCGAATCGCGGGCGCAGGAAAGCGATCGTTCACGCGCAAGGCTAGCTGGCCGAATTCGTAGGCGGACTGGTAATCTCGTTGAATGGGTACCATCAACATGGCCGCATAGAGCGCATACGCGTAGGCCGATTCCGAGCAGTTTCCATGCGTAAGCGAGAGTCGGGCAGATCGCCCAGTTCGGCAACGTGACAGCCGCTGACTCGTGCCTGGATCGCGGCAACCTCGGCATCCAGCGCGGCCCGCCTTTCGTCAACAGTGGCGGGGAACGAGAAGCCGCACAGCGCCAGTGCGTGGTGGCCGATGTGAATCGCTTCCTCGTAGCGCGACTGTGATTCGTGCTGGAGCAGTCTCAAGTTTTGCACGTGAACCTGGTCTTGTGGGCTTTGCGCCCGACCGCGCAAGAAATCCAGATGCGATTCCGCCTGCTCGAAATGGCCGGCCAGGTATTCGCATTCCGCCGCTTCGACGTGAATGGCAAAGCTAAGTTCGTAGTCCGAGTCCCAATGGTCTTTCGTCAACAGACTCAAGGCCGCCTGCAGGTAATCCAAGGCCGCTGCGTAGGCGGTCGACGACTTGGCCTTGCGTCCCGCCCGCAAATTGAGCCGCGCCAGCACGAGTCGCTCCGCAGCCTCCGTAACCAGACTGCGACCGAGATTCCAGTGGTGAACGATGTCAAAGATCTTTTCGTCAACCCGCTCGGCAGGTGTACGCGACCGCAGTAGCCGTCCAACCATCAGATGAACGCTTGGTTTTTGTTCGGCCGGAATCAGCGCATAGACGGATTGCTGCACACGATCGTGCAAGAAAGCGTACACGGGCACAGCGGCTTCACGCTCGGGAGTCGTGGTACGCCAGCGTATTCTGATCGAAGGGGTTCCCGATGCAGGCGGCAAGGCTCAAGACGCGCCGCGTAGTTGCCGAGAGCCGCTGGATCTTCCGCGTCATCAGATCAATGACGTTGTCGGTCATGGGCGCACCCTCGATGGCTTCGATGCGATAAATCCACCTGCCTTCCACGTCATCGAATCTCAGGTATCCGTCCTCTTTGAGGACTTTCAGGAACTGCGTAACGAAGAACGGATTGCCGGCGGTCTTGGCCTGGACGAGGCGTGCGAGCGACTCCACGTCATCAGCTTCGCGGTGCAGCGTATCGCCGATGAGCAACATGAGGTCCGGCAGCTGCAGCGGTCCGAGGACAACGTGCTCGACCTCTATTCCAGCCGATTCGAGAGCCGCGAAAGTCTGCAGCAGCGGATGGGCCTTATCGACTTCGTTGTCGCGGTAGGCGCCGATGACCAGCAGGCAAGGGATCTCCGGGCTCGTGAGCAGCGGTTCCAGGAGACTCAGTGTGGCCGCGTCGGCCCATTGCAGGTCGTCGAGGAACACGACCAGCGGATGCGCGGGTTGCGCGATCGCCGCGATAAACTTCTGAAACACGAGCTGGAACCGGTTGAGCGCCTCCATCGGCGCTAGTGCAACCGGAGGAAGCTGTTTGCCGATGACGATTTCGATCTCGGGGATGACTTCGGCAAGCACCGCGGCGTTGGTGCCCAGAGCCTGCGCGAACGTGGTCCGCCAGACCGCGAGACGCGTTTCGCTTTCCGTGAGCAGTTGCCGCACCAGCGCGCGAAGCGCCTGAACTAGTGCGCCAAGCGGGATGTTGCGCACCACCTGATCGAACTTGCCGGAGATGAAATAAGCTTTCTTGCGAACGATGGGCCGGTAAATCTCCTGGATGAGCGAGGTCTTTCCGATTCCCGAATAGCCGGCCACGACCAATATGGACGACGCCTTCCCGCCACCTTGACACGCGCGATCGAAGGCATCGAGCAGCGTTTTCACCTCATGCTCTCTACCGTAGAGCTTCTGCGAGATGACGAAATGATCGCCGATGTCGCGTCGACCGAGCGGGAACAAGACGATGCTGCCGAAGGACGTCCACTGCTGCATGCAGAACTCGAGGTCTTCTCGCAGGGCCAACGCGCTCTGATAGCGCTCCTCAGGGGTCTTCGCCAAGAGCCTCATGACGATGTTCGAGACCGGCTCCGGGACCTCGGCATTGATGCCCGCGGGCATGGGGGGCATCCGCGCGACATGACTGTGGATGAGCTCGAGCGCATCCGTCGAGCGAAACGGCGGCGCTCCGGTCAATAACTCGTACAGCACGACGCCGATCGAGTAGAAATCGCTACGGTAGTCGGCTACGCGGTTCATGCGCCCGGTTTGCTCGGGCGATACATAGGTCAGGCGGGCGGCACTCATGGACTGCACGGCCCAAGCGGGACGATCCGCTGCATGGGTGGTCACGTCGCTGAAGTCGATCAGCCGAGCGCACCGGCGTTCCGGGTCCCACATGATGACACCCGGACGGATACCGTTATGCATCATTCCACGGTGGTGCAACTCGTCGACGATGGCCACAAGCTCGATGCCGATCGACAATACGGGTCCGAGTTCCGATCTGCCGGTCGCAACCGGCGACGTCAGCGGCATCCCTCCCGTGTCCTCCATTATCGCCACACAACCATGCGGAAATTCGATGACGAGCGGTTGCGAAACTGTCTCGACCGACAGGCTCTTGACGATTTCGCACTCGCGCCGCAACGCGGCGAGCTCGGCCGCCCACGGCGGGTCATGGCGCGGCGCCTTGATGAGCACGGAAGTTCCGCTGCTCGTGCGCCGGCCACGGTAGAGCCGGAATGTTTCGTTGCCCGCGAGTTCGTCGATCAGCTCGTAGCCGGGAATCATGATCGCTGCCTCGAACCGCTGTCGCCAGCGGCAATGCCTCAAGCCTGTGATTCTATCCGTCCAGATCTACTCCCGGAGCATTAGCGGTGCAACGCCAACACAACCCTTCGCGATCTCCGCCGAGTGAAGACCAAACATCTGCAAGAATGCCCGACTTATCTTGGTCCGTCGATAGCAAACCGCTGACGAAAAGATCGAATGCGGAACGGAGCCGAACGCGCCGGCGGCGGCCAACGGTTCACGGCTCCCGAGGCAACCGGATCGAAAGAACTCTCACCCGGGTCGCAACGCGGTTGGGCGACGGCCCTGCGCGCCTGCGTGCCGGACCATGCTCGGCACGGGTCGGTTCGCACGCGCCATTCATGCCGTGTGCGCCCATTTGGCGAGCGGGACAGTCGGGACTGCGGGAAGAGGGGACGCATCGCACCCTGCTTCATCACGGACGATCGCGGCACGCGCTGCACCCGAAAGCATTTGAACAGACAAATTTTCCGACGAGCAGATCGTCGCGATCTTGGCCCAAGAGGCGTCGGGCCTGATGGGCGGAGCAGAGCTTTCGCTCTGTAACGGGGTTAGCCGCCAAACGCTGCAACGCTGGAAGTCGTAGTTCGGCGAAGTGCGCCGGTTGAAGGCGTTGGAGGAGGAGAACCGGCGGCTGAAGCAGCTCGTTGATGAGCAAGCCCTCGACATCCAGGCGCTGAAGGCGTCGCCACAAAAAAGTTCTAGCGCTACCGCAGCAGCCGCGGCGCGGTGGCGAGCATGCGAGAGATCGGGGTAAGCGAGCGACGAGCTTGTCAGTTGCTCCGCATCTGTCGTTCGAGCGTGCAATGTGCCCGCGGTTAGAAGCCGGAACAACGCTCACCGGCAGGTACACGTAATCGGCATCGAGCAAGTCTTCAGCCCACTGCGAAGTCCATGGCAGAACCCGTATGTCCAGCGCCTGATCGGCCTTCGTCGCGATTGTTTCGGTCATGCCCTCAACGAGCACCATCTCACCATCTCAGGCGTATGCATACCGGGACGCAAGCGGGCCCGGGACCCCGCTCGAAAGCGGGGCACCGGGCCCGTGAGGAACAGGGGGGGAAAGCACGCGGTATCGGACTTTCCTGACCTTGAGGCCGCGTGCGCACCCTGGGAACAGCTTCATCGGATGCGCGTTGGACTCAGGGGTTGCCCTGTCCCGAGAGGAGAACGAGACTGAAGCTCACCGGCGGATCGTGGGGGTGTCGCTTGAAGAGCAACGTCTCGACAATGCTCTGGCCGGGGAGGAGGACACCATCGGGCAGGAACACGCGGAGATATGGATCGCCCGTGCTCGTGATCCCGCTGGCGTTCTCCAGCCGGATCTGAGCCGGGAGACCCCGGGCTACCATGAGAAGGTGGGTGTCCACGATCGACGTACTGATGTTCGTGATCTTATATACGTCCTCCTGCTGGTTGCCGCCGCCAGTGCTCTTGGAGTCGACCAGTGCAATGGCAACCTGCCCGGTCACATCCAGGAATTCGAGACCCATGTCGCGCCGGGAAAGGGGGTCGTCGTTGTCCTGCGGCCGACCGCTGGCTGGCCGGCCGTCAATGGCGCCCAGCGCCGCGAGATCCGGACGGTAGACCGAGTAGAGGAAGTCCGGCGGGCTCAGCTGGAACATCCTTGTCGATGACTCGGGATCGAAACGCACGAACGCGGGATCGTAGACGCCGTTCTCGAGGAAGTCGGCGAGATCGTCCACTTGACCGTCGCTCAGGCCCAGGCCGCGAGGCGAGCCAAGTCCGCGGGGGTTGGTGAACCGGGGCGTCAGCGTCGGTGCGGCGCCGGCCTGTGCGTCCTGTGGCACACCGGCGTTGAAATATCTCACCACCTCCTCCACGCTCGTGAACGCGCCGTTGTGGAAAAAGAACCGGGCGTCTTTGAGCTGCCGTAGCGTCAACACGCGGAACTTGAAGGCGTCGCTGTCAAGGAACGTTATTTCCCTCCTTCCATCATCGCGGAAGTTGGGATCCTTTCTCGCCACGCGATTTAAGGCCTGGAGCGGGTGGTCGGCGAGCCCGAGGTTGTAGAAGTTCTCTTCCACGAACTGACCGGTGCCGGCCACGTCGGGGTCGTTCACCTGCTTGTTGAGCATCGGGCCGCTGTGGCAGGAATAACAACCCGCTCCACCCTTATCGGCGGCTGTGAAGAACAGCTTCGCTCCGCGCCGTTGCTTTTCCGTCAGCGCACCGTTGGAGCCGGCGAGGAACTGATCCCAGGGCGTGTTCCGAGTGACCGTGGTTCGCAGGAAGGTCGCCGTCGCCCGCAGGACAGTGAGGTCGTTGATCAGCAGGTTCAAGTCGCCCCCAGCAGCATCGGCCTGGGCGGCCTCCTCGGGAAACGCGTCCCGGAAGAGCTTCCGATAGGTCGGGAACTTCTGCAGTTCGGCGGACTGGAACTCCAGCATCCGGTGCGCGTCGAGCAGCAAGAGCGCCACGCTTTCTTGCGCTACAAACCCGAACGGGTTGAGGCCGCCGGGTGACGAGTCGGGCTCGCCTGCAAACCCGCCCATCAAGAGGCGGTTGTTGAAGGCGGCTCCGATTGCGCCTGGCGCATTGCGCGCGACGCTGTCCAAGGCGTCGAGTCGACCGGTTCGCAGCAGCTTACCCGGGTCCGGTAGCTTGCGACCCCGAGCTGGGCTGCCCACCGCGAACTCGTAGATGTCCGTGAGCGTGGGGATTTCGTCCACCAGCGCGTCACCGGGGAAGAGAGGGGTGTCGCGCAACTTCGGAAGGATGTCGACACGTGGCCGCCGGCGCGGAATGAAGTTCCCCGCGGCGTCCGTGTAGGCCCGCCCCTCGCCGCCCACGGCGAAGTTGAGGAGCGTGCCGGCCTTCGATGCCGATTCGCCCTGGTGACAGCTCCCGCAGGAGGCGGTCTGTTTGGTGGCGAGGACGCCACCGAACTCCGGCAGGATTCTGGCCGTTCGGATCGGGTCGTGAAAAAGCTGTTTCCCGAGGTAGCGCTTGGCCTCGGTGGTCTTGAAGAGTGGGTCAGGGCTTCCATTGGCCAGCCGTGGCTGCGGAAGGTCGGCATCGTTCGCCGGAACCATCAACTTCTCGATGCCACCGACTTGGGCATCGATGAACCGGCGCAACTGGATCGGGCTGCTTCCGTGATCACTTCGATCGCCCTGATCGGCGGCGACCGTGCCGCACAACAGGGAAAGGGAAACGGCCAGGGCCGCGCGGAAGGGACCGCAGCGGGAAGATTGCTGCTTCGACGCCGGAGTGTCACATTGTCGACTCGCGGGCTCTGCAAACTGTCCATTCGGTTGGTGCTTCATTTCATACCTCCAGAGGTCAGGTGCGGATGGCGGCTGATTGAGACTTCCGGCGCCGCAGAGCAAACTTCGCTCAAGCACATATGCGGCGTGCATTTACTCTGGGCGGCAAATATCACGGGCTCGTCACGGAGGGATCATATTTCTTTCTCGATTGCGCACAACTTTCCTCGCAATACGTTCTCGAAAGGCGGACTCAAAGTCATCGAGTGGACCTATGCCAGCTCGCCGAAAAACGCAACGATGAGGCGGTTCAGCTCATGCGCGGCGGCCGAAGCGGAAAAGGCGAGCGACGAGCCCCGTCACGCCAGGCAACGTCGTGCCACCTCGCGAATTGCTGGCTGAGATGTTGTTGACGCGCGACCAGCCGGCACCGGGACTGGCGGAATTCGAGCGCTCGCTAAAGGGCGATCCCAACCGCTTTCAAAAGCGTCTACGGCGCCGCCCTTGCGAAACAAGCGTCCGGCAACGCAAACGGTGTGACCTGAGCCCCGATTTCTAGTCCATCGGAAGGCGCACAATTCGCCGGTCGGCGGGGCGGGGACCGTTCGGCCACTGCTGCTGCTTCCTCTCGGCTTATTCGTGCTGTTTTGGGGTACTTATACGATCGCGTTTGGCGAGATAGGTCAATTGGCGCCCGCGGTGCTTCTGGGCGTACTGGCGCTGTTGCTGGGCGTCACGGTGACCAATATCGAAGTGTTCGTTCTGCGCCCTCTGCGTGCTCTCCTCCAGGCAGCACAGGACTTGACCCACCACCGCTTCTCCGGCCCGCCGGTCAGTGCTCCTCCGGGGGCGTTGCGCGAATTGGCTGTTGGTATCAATCGACTGCGGGACCGGATGCAGGAGTACGAAGCGAGACTGACGCAGGAGAAGGCACGTCATCAGGCGCTGGAGCAGAGTGTGCGCGAGCTCGAGGATCGCTACGCGCTGACGGTCGAGCGCGCCAACGACGGTATCTGGGAGTGGAACCTCGAAGGTGGCGCAGTCGAGTTCTCGTTGCGCTGGAAGGGATTGCTCGGCCATACGGATGCGCGGATGGGACAGATCGAAGATTGGCAGAACCTGCTTCATCCCGAGGAGCGTGCAGCTGTCCTCTTGTGCATCGAGAATCATATGAAGGGTCTGACGCAGCACTTCGACAAGGAGTACAGGCTGCGCCACGGCGATGGGCATTACCGCTGGGTTCACTCGCGCGGCACCGCAATTCGCCACGCCTCTGGGAAGCCCTACCGTTTGGTGGTCATGGACAACGATATCCATGAGCGAAAGGAAATCGAGGAAACGCTTATCCAGGCCGCCGAAGGGCTCTCGTCGGTATCCGGCGAGGATTTCTATCAAGCCTTGATGCAAAGCCTGTCCTCGATACTCGGCACTCGCGACAACCTCGTCTGCTACTGCATCGGCAACCCGCCGACACATGCGCGCACGTTGGCCTACTATTCGAACGGCAAATTCCTGGAAAATTTCGAATACGACCTGGCGGGCACGTCCTGCGGGGCTGTGATCGGCCGCAAGGAAATCGTGTATGTCCCGACCGGCGTGTGCGACGTCTGGCCGCTGGAGAAGGAATTCGATCGCGACAGCTACATCGGCGTCCCGATGTTCGATTCGGCGGGGAAGATCATCGGCCATTTCGCGTGCATGGACGGCAAGCCGATGCGTCAGGATCTACCACACCTCGCGCTGTTCAAGATCTTTTCGGTGAGAGCAGCCGCCGAGCTGGAGCGCATGTTGCTGCGGCAGAGACTCGAAGCGGCATAATCACCGCCGTAGAGATCTACCCGTCGCCACCGTGCCGCTCTTCACTGTCGCGCTGTGTCGCGTAATGGCGAGCCCCAGCCCAGTACTCCCGGCATCGCTTGCCTCGCCGCGATTCACTCGATAGTACCGATCGAAGATGCCCGCAAGCTCATCGCTCGGAATGCCGCGACCGGTATCGGCGACACGCACGCCCACGCGCGCCTTGTCCAGCGGCGCGACCTCGAGCTGGACGACCCCGCCGGCGGGCGTATGGCGCATGGCGTTCTCGATCAGATTTTCGAGCACGCTTTCGATCATGCCGATGTCCGCGTGAACATGCGCATGCTGAATGGCAAGGCGGCTTGAGAGTTGCAGGCCACGCTTGTCGGCGGCGAGTTGGAATTTTTGCACCACGTCCTGCACCAGCTCTGCGACGGGGAAGGATTCGCACTGCGGCTTGAGCTCGTGCGCTTCGAGCTTGGTCAGCTGGAACAGGTCGCGAATCAGTCTGCCCAGGCGTTCACTGTGCTTGGCAGCGACCTCGAGATAGCTGCGCTCTTCCTCTGGCGGTAGCGTCCCGTGCTTCAGTAGCAGGGTTTCCAGATACCCCTGCATCGATGCCAACGGCGTACGCAGATCGTGCGACACGTTGGCGAGCAGTTCACGCCGCCTCACGTCGGTTTGCCCGAGGAGATCCAGTTGCTCCGCGATGCGTTCCGACATTTCCTGCACGGCGGCACCGAGTCGATCGATGTCGTCGCCCGTCGGATTGGCGGCCGGCAAGCGTATCGGCTGGGTGAAGCCGCTGTCGCGAAAGCGATCCACGGCGACGGCAAGCACGCGTAGACGTCGGGTCAGGAAGTTGAACACAGGCAGCGCCGCGAGCACCGAGAATAAGACCACGCCAATTCCCAGATCGGTCGCGAGCTCGAGCAGTCGGCGACCCTCGAAAATCCGTTCCGTGGCCAGGATGAAGCCGACGCCAAGCGCAAAGAACACAACGGCCTGTGCACCTGCCAGTTTGGCCGAGAGGGTCTTGAACATCTCAGCTTCTTTCGCGGAATTTGTAACCGACGCCCCAGACGGTCTCGATGAACTCCGGCTCGTTCGGGTCATTCTCGATCTTGGTGCGCAGGCGATTGATGTGGGAATTGACCGTGTGTTCGTATCCACTGTGCGAATAGCCCCAGACGCTGTCGAGCAGTTGTGCCCGGGAGAAGACCCGGCCCGGATGGCGCGCGAAATGCACCAGCAGATCGAACTCCTTCGCTGTCAGGTCCACGAGTTTTCCGGCACGGCGAACCGAGCGCTTCTCGACGTCGATGTGCAGGTCGCCGGACCTGATCGCGACCGTTGCGCTGTCCTGATCCTTGGAAAGATTGTCCACGCGGCGAAAGATCGCCTTGACCCGCGCAGCTAGCTCCAGGACGCTGAAAGGCTTGGTCAGATAGTCGTCTGCGCCCATTTCGAGACCGAGTACACGATCGAGCTCGCTTGATTTCGACGTCAGCATCAGGACGGGTGTGTAGCGATCCTGGGCGCGGATGCGTTGACAGATTTCCAACCCGCCCATTCCTGGGAGCATGAGATCGAGAATGACCAAGTCGTACCGCTTCGATTGCGCTTCGGCCAGGCCCTCGACGCCATCGATGGCAAGTTTCACCTTGCACGAGAGCTCCCGCAGCTGAAGCTCAACCAGCTTGGCGATGTCTTCGTCGTCTTCGATGACTAGTACCTGACGTGTCACGTCTCAACCCCGAAATTTGCCCTGCTGGCGGGCTTCGCGGACATGGATGTGCGCATCACAATTCTAGACCAATGCCTTGGTGACCGCATGCGGAAAGCCGCCATGCACAATCTGAACAGCTCCGCTGGGATTCCGTTAAATTGAACCGGTGACGAATCGTTTAGCCGCCCGTGATGATTTCGTGATTTTGGCCTTCGATAATGCTGCTCATAACGTTCGCTCATCGAGGAGCCTTTCATGATCATCCACGCTTGGTATCGCAACCACATCAGCCACGCTGTCGAGCGGGAGGCTTCCCGCCTGCTTCGCGGAGATCCCTCCGATGGCTGCTCTGATGACGATCCGAACAGCGACGCCGCCGAGGTCTGCCGAATGATCGAATTAAGCGGAATGATCAGCCTGGAGTGCGGACTGCTCGGAGGCAAGTAGATCTCGCCGCATTATTCAACACATCGGCGCGCCTCGCGGATCCCGTCCCCGTTGCGGGTTACGCGGTACGTGAGTCGCGCCGCTGAATCCAAGAGCTCATCCAGCCAATCCTCCCGTCGCCCCGTCGTCAGATCGATGCAGACGAGCCGTCGGAAGGAGCAGAACGAGCCCACGTCGTAGTCAGAGTTGATCAGCACGCCGCCCATGATGACGAGGTATCGGCATGGATACTCCGTTCGCGCCGCGAGGATATCGATCCTCTTCTCGATCGCGGAGTACATGACCTCGGTGGATTCATCCATCGCACAACGCGCGCTTGCGATACGGTCGCGATGCGCGAGCAAGAGCTGCTCGATGGTGTTCTGCTGATAGTCGAGTTCGGTGAGCTCCCCGGGCAGAATTCCGCCGCTCGCCATCTTGTCGATCGCCGCACGGATGGCACCACAGCAGGCCGAGTGATGTGTCTGGCCCGGCCGGAGGATGATTCCCGTGTCCCCTTCCTTCGACACCCCGATATGCGGCCCGTGGAACACGAAGACCGCCCCGTCCACCGGGACGTGGTGCGCGAATGCGCTCATCCCTGTCAAGCCTGCGAACGGGAAGCCGTCGAGTCCGCCCAGCTTGAATGGCCCAAGCATCTCGTAGGCGCGCCTAGGATATTCGATGGTGTTCAAGTCGTCGCTGCAAATGCTGTCCGCAAGCATGAGCTTGCGGGGCTCGATGCCCAGGTGCAGCTGCATCAGGTCGAGGAACGCATCCACGGTGTCGCTCGTGCTGAGCGCGTTCGGATAGCGACGGCGGATAATGTCGAGAGGTGTTTGGCGGTCGATCATAGGTCCTTCGGTTCCTTAGGGGACGATTGGGCCTTAGGAGGGCCTGCTCAATCGGCCCAGCGCAGCCGCGTGTAATCGAAGTCGACAACCGGGAGGGGCTTGACGACCGCAAAGTACGGTGAGACATCGAAATCGCGCGGTGCAAACATGCTGGAATGACGTGCCTCCCAAGTCTCCTCGACACAGTCGTCTTTGCGGTCCGGGGGCACATCGCGACATGGCAGCATCCGACGCCTGGGAAGGATCGGATAACGCACGCTCTGAAATGCCTGCGCAATCAGGGTCGAGCAGATCGTCCGCGTCGGCTCGCCGCTCCCGAGCGCACGCAAGCCGCGCTTCAAGGTCGCCGTGACCGAGGTTCGCGAAAGCCGATCGCGCGCGAGGTCGATGACGTTCTTGAGATCGTAGCCATGACCTACACGTGCAAGCGCATGCGCGACGACTCGCTCGCGATCTTCCGGGCGGAGTCCGATCGGACGGCAGATGCGGGTGTGGAAATTCACGTACTTGGACAGGGGGGACAGGATCACCCCGTTAGCCAACTCGGCCTCGACCAGGACCGGCGGATCGTCGCCTCGTACGCCGGGCTGCGGCCCGACGTAGAGCGCAACGTGCGACCAAGTTGATTGCGTGATGTACTTGATCACCGAACTGATGCGCAGATTGCCTTCGACGAGTAGCACGTCCCCGGGTTGCAGCAGCCCTGCAAGTTGATCCACGGAGTACGCTGCCGGGGGCTCGAAACCCTTGATCGGGCGACTCAAATAATCGGCGAACCAGCCGTTCAACCGGTCCCGCAATCGTCTCAATGTTTGCATGCCACTCCTCCTACCCCCTGCCGGGGCTCCTTAATGGTCACATCGGCTCGATTTGCAGCGGACCACGCGTCGCTTCGAGCTTGAAACCGTGTCCGGCCCCACCCAATCGCGAAACGTTGCGTCGAAGCGTCTTGACGTCGGCCGCGATGCGTGGCTGGGGTCGGCGAGGCGACGTTCCGGTGTCGGCGGTCGCGCGCTCTTCCTTCAGGAACCAGCGCTCCTCGAGAGACCGCCTCAAGCTCATGCGGGCGCGATAAAGCATCACCCAGCAGTTGGATTCCGAAATACTCAACTGGTCGCAGATCTCCTCGGTGGTCAAGCCTTCGACCTCGCGAAGGTAGAAGGCGCGGGCCGTGGCCGCGGGCAGGGCGGCGAGGCAGCTATCCAGGAGTTCGCGGAACCTATCGTTCTCCAAACACTGTTCAGGATTTGCCCACGTCGACGGCGGGATCACCCACCCGCCGGCGGAATCGAACAGGGTGTCGGCGGTGTCCTCGTACTCGCTGTCCATGTCGACATGGTGCGCCGTGCCCCGACGGAGCGGATCGCGCGCCTCACGCCGCTGCCAGTCGACGATCTTGTGCTTGAGAATGCCGGTGAGCCAGGTTCGCAGCGCCGACTCCCCTCTGAACGTCGCCTGCCCCTCCAAGGCGGCCATGAGCGTGTCCTGTACGACTTCGTCGGCTGTTTCCGCTCGGCGCAATTTCGAAAGGGCGTAGCGGTACAAGTAGGGACGGTGCAGCGCGACCGCCTCGGTTTGCGCATCAACCAAACTCGTCACTGTCATCTCCCTGTTGTGGACTGATACGGGAGCGGAAGCCGGCGGGCCTGCCGCCCATTTGGAGGCAACTCATTCGCCTCCCGCACGTCCACATTCTTGCCGGGAGTTCTCACGCAAGTCTCACGCGGCGTTCAATTGTTTCTAAATTTGCTAGGGGCAGACAACAAAAAAGGTGGAAGAACGGGAAGCCGCCGCAATGCAGGCCGCTTGTTTCGCTTGCCGTTGAACCCGCATGCGGCGCCGCGCGCACTCGACTGGGTCCGAGCGAGCGCTATCCGAGCTCGGTGGACTTTGAGGTCAGGTCGCCGCGGCGAAGCAGCCAATCGACGCGACGGGCTTGCCGCTCGGCGCATGAGGCATTGCCGCGGATCGCGCGAAAATCGTTATTGCGGGAAATTGCGACGGGTGCGTCGCGCCGACGCTCCAGCAGTCATTGCAACGGTGCGATCTCGCTCAGCAGCGTCGGGATGAGTTCGGCCACGGTTGGATGGATGTGCACGGCGCGGCGTATGGCGGTATAGGGCGCGCGGGCGTTCATCACATCGATGATGCAGTGAATCGCCTCATCCGCCTCGATGCCGAGGAGCGCGGCTCCGAGGATCCTCTGCGTCTCGGCGTCGACGAGCACCTGCATGAACCCTTGCGTTTCCCCGCGTTCGCGCGCGCGGCCGACGCGCGCCATCGGCCGGTGTCCCACCAGAATGCGGCGTCCCGACGCGCGGGCCTCGCGCTCGGTCATCCCCGCACGTGCGAGCGGCGGATCCGTGAACAGTGCATAAACGGGAAAGCGGTCGGACACGCGCCGCGACTCGTTGTCCAGAAGATTGGATGCGACGATTTCGTAGTCGTTGTATGACGTATGCGTGAACGCCCCGCGCCCGTTGACATCGCCGAGCGCAAAGATGCCGGGGACGCTTGTGGCAAGCTGGTCGTCGACGACGATGAAGCCGCGGGCGTCGGTAACCACACCGGCGCGATCGAGCCCCAGGTCGTCGGTGTTGGGAGCCCGGCCGACCGCGAGCAACAAGTGCGATCCGACGATCGTGCGCGGTTCCTGCTGGCAACTCACTTGAACTGCCACGCCGCCCGGATGCTTTTGCACCGCAATACACGGGGCATTGAGGCGCACGCCGATGCCTTCGCCTTCCAGGATCTCACGCACCGCCTGCGAGACCGCCTCGTCCTCACGGGCGATAAGTCGCGGCGCCATCTCGATCACCGTGACGCGGCTGCCGAAGCGCCGGTACATCTGCGCGAACTCGAGGCCGATGTAACTGCCCCCGATCACGATGAGATGCTCGGGGAGGAATTCGACGTCCATCATGCTCGTGCTCGTCAGGTAATCGACGTTTTCGAGACCCTCGAATGCCGGCACTGTCGGCCGGCCGCCCGTATTGATGAAGATCTGCGGCGCCGTGAGGCGCTGCTCGCCGACACGTACAACCTCTGCGCTTTCGAAACGCGCTTGACCTTCGAGGACGGTGACATTGGGTGTGCCACGGAGCCAGCTCTCGATGCTGTTCGTGGACTGCGTGACAACTTCATCCTTGCGCGCCTTCACTTTCGGCATCTCGACTCGCACGGGCCCGCCGAGGGCGACGCCGTATCGGTCGGCGTTGCGCGCCACCCACGCTGCGCGCGCGCTGGCGATCAGCGTCTTCGTCGGGATGCAGCCGTTGTTAACGCATGTGCCCCCGAAATGCTTGCGCTCGATGATCGCCGTCTTGCGCCCCGCGCCTGCGAGACGCACGGCAAGTGGGGGACCGGCCTGGCCGGTCCCGATGACGATGGCGTCGAAGTGTTCGATCACGCGTTTTCCCTTTTGCGGTCACCGATTCCTGGATCCGCCTCGCGATCAATCAGGTTTGTACGAGATCGTCACGCCATCATGGCGCTTTCACTTCGACGTGATCGACGCGATGACGCCGGTCGCCTTGTTGAAGGCTTCCTGTTGGTTCTGCGCATACGCGTGGGTTCGTACGTCGTTCGACCGGCGTTTGCAAATTGTCGAAATGTCCGTGAGGTTCGTTCGAGTCGTGTTGCCGCACGTGATTTCGTCGATGCGCGCACACGGTCCTTACGGCTATTACTGATGGATAGCGCTGTGCGCGACGTTCGATCGAAGTGCGCCACGCAAGCCCTCTCACCTGCAGCTATGGCGTACTTTTCTGCCCGACTGGCCCGCTTGCGGTCCGTTCGATCAACAATGCCGCGCCGATCGAGAGGCACATGGTCAGAAACGCCACCCATGCATACGGCCACAGCAATGGCATACCAATCAGTATCAATCCGTCGTTATGCCCGGGGACGAGCAAGCCGCCCCATCCCATCAGGACACCGCCCGTGAAGCATTTCAGCACCTGCTTGGGCAAGACGCGGGTGTTGCGGAAACGTCCCGCGGTATAGCCGCCGAGTACCGCTCCCGAGAACAGCGCAACCAAAAGCATTATCTTCGGCACGAGACTGGATGACATCCCGCGGGCGAGTGCGGCCAGCACGCCCGTGTAGTCCCACGCCCCGACCAGCAGGAACATGAAGAAAAACGTGATCCCGATCACGGTGGTTGCGGCGTGCGGCGCCCACACGCGCCTTGCAATTCCGCTGCGAAGGCGAGCAATGACGGGTTCGTTGGATCCCGCGGATAACAGCGCAAGCAATGGCCGGACGAGCCGCCACAGCAGGAAAGCGACGAAAGGCAAAGCGAGCCACAACGCGAACGCCAGCACGGACGAGCCGTAAGGCAACGTTGCGCGCGCGGGGGGCGAGAATCCGTACGCGACAATCAGGCTGCCCACGTAAATCCCGAGCGGGGTGGCGATGTAGGCCCACTCGCCTGAACCAAAGCGCGCGATCGCGCCGAACACGCAAGCTCGATTGATGTACGCGCCGAGCCCCAGGAGTACGCCTCCCAGCACCGTCAAATAGCTCAGCGGATAGCCCGAAGGCATTTTCCCCAACAGGTGGAATGTCTCGGCGAGCGCAAGCCCGCCGGCGACCCAGATCGACGCCTCGACCATGGCGGTCAGACGACTGAAGCGCCGCTTGCTCACGACTTCGTCGACTGCCGCGACCGTACACGTCGCGCCGCGCTGGATGGCAAAGCCCATCGTACCCGCGCACACCGCGGCGATCAGGAACGCGAGGCTCGACAGCGCGATTTCCATGCTTCCACTCGTGTTCACTTCGTCCGACCGGCGAAGCCGTCGACGCCGCGCGCGATCGGTACAGTCGGCCGGTCGACAGGATCGTGGATCACGACGCCATCGATCGGGTCGACGGGCCGGTTCCACGGGGCGCGTTCCAGCATCGCCTTGGTATCGGCGTAACCCGCCTGCCAGCGCGCGCGAATTCCGGCTGGCGTGAAATCAATGTCCTTCGTATGGTCCTCGCCGTCGACCTTCGGCGCGATCAGACGCGCGACGTGCATCGTCGTATTGCAGCCCCACGACGACAGCTCCTTGACCACGGCAGAATTGCGCTCCTTTTCCGGCACGTGCTTCGCGATCTCGCGGATGATGTGGCGCAGATGATGGATCTGCTTCTGCCGGCCGATGTGACTCTTGACGCGACTCGCGTACTGGATGTCCTTCTGCCGGCCCACCACCTGCCAGAGCGAGATGGGATCGGGGCCTTCCGGATTCCACATCTGTACCGCGAAGATCACGGAATCCTGACGGGGCTTGTCGTCGAGCACGGCCTCGATCGGCGTGTTCGAATAGATGCCGCCGTCCCAATACGGTTCGCCGTCGATGCACACGGCGGGGAACGCCGGCGGCAGTGCACCGGAGGCGAGCACGTGGTCGATGCAGACCGCTTCGTCTCGACTGTCGAAGTAGCGCATTTCGCCGGTGCGGACGTTGACGGCGCCGACCGTCAGGCGAACTTTGCGGGCGTCGAGATGGTCGAGATCGATCAAGTCGGCGAGGGTATCCTTGAGCGGCGCCACCGTGTAGTAGGCCGCATTGTCCACGCCGAGCGGCGTGTGCGAGCTCATCCAGGCGATCGGATTGGGCATGAAAAAGGCCGAAATCCCGTTCAGCACCGTCGCGAGGTTCGCGGACACATTGGAGAGCCCGGTGAACGCGCTGAAGATGTCCGGTCCGGACCCCTGCTCGAGCCGCGCCCAGAATTCACTGATGCGCGGCATCCGATTCTGCGGTGCATTGCCAGCGAGCAAGGCTGCGTTGATCGCGCCGATCGACGTGCCGATCACCCAGTCGGGCTCGACACCGGCCTCATGCATCGCCTCGTACACGCCGACCTGGTATGCACCGAGCGCGCCGCCGCCCTGCAGCACCAGCACGACCTGGCCCGGCAGCGCCAGCCGGCCGGCCTTCGCCGCGCCATTGCCGCGAGTCGGGCTAATCTTGCGTGATCTGGCCATGTCGATCTCCTTTTGCAGGGGCTGTTGCATTACTGCGCGGTCCAGCCGCCTTCGATGGGCAGGACTGCGCCAGTGATCGACGCCGCGGCGTCGCTGGCGAGAAACGCGGCGAAGGTTGCCACCTGTTCTATCTGCACGAATTTCTTCGTTGGCTGGGCGTGGAGCAGCACGTCGTTGATTACTTGCTCCTCGGTAATACCGCGCGCCTTGGCAGTATCCGGGATCTGCTTTTGCACCAGCGGCGTCCACACGTAGCCCGGGCAGATCGCGTTCATCGTGATCCCCGCCTCTGCCACTTCCAGCGCGACGGTCTTCGTGAGCCCCGCGATGCCGTGCTTGGCCGCGACATAGGCGGACTTGAATGGGCTTGCCACCAGCGCGTGCGCGGAAGCGATGTTGATGATCCGGCCCCACTTCTTCGCCTTCATCGCCGGCAACGCAAGGCGGATCGTATGGAACGACGCGCTCAGGTTGATGGCAATGATCGCGTTCCACTTGTCGACGGGAAACTCGTCGATCGAAGCGACAAACTGAATCCCCGCGTTGTTGATGAGAATGTCGATGGTGCCGAATTCGCCGAGCGCCTTCGTCATCATCGCCTCGATCTGGCCTTGCTGCGACAGATCGGCGCCGTCGTAGCGGACTTCGACGCGGTGCTCGGCGGCGAGGTCCGAGCGCAGCGTCTCGATCTCCTTCGCATCGCCGAAGCCATTCAGAATCACGTTGGCGCCTTCATGTGCCAGTGCCTTGGCGATCCCCAGGCCGATGCCACTCGTCGATCCGGTGACCAGTGCTGTCTTGCCTTTGAACATCATGACTCCTGAGGATTCGGGGCGGGATGGGTCGGGGCACACGAGTGGTTCGGCGGAACTGTTCCCGATCGGAACGCGCGACGCGATCGGGTGTTTGCCGTGACCATGTTTCCGTGCTGCCCCGTTGCTGCGTTAGTCACGCCTTTGCCACGAAAATTACAGCCATCCGCGCTTGGCAGTGCTGGCGTAAGCAGTCGGCTGCCGCGGCGACCAACGCTGGTCCGCGGCCAACTGCGCGCGTTACCACATTGGATGGTCGTTGTGATGAAGAAGCAAAAGAGCATCGTGATCGTCGGCGGCGGCTTCGCCGGCACGACGCTGGCGCGGGATCTCGACCGCCGCCTGCCGCCGGGCCGCCACCTGCTGCTTATCAGCGAGGAGAGCTACACGACCTTCAATCCAATGCTGCCCGAAGCGGTCGGTGCGTCGGTCTTCCCGGAGCAGGTTGTCGCGCCGATCCGCCAGATGCTCTCACGCGGGCGCTTCATCATGGGCCGCGTGACGGCGATCGATGCGGCCGCGAAATCGCTCGTCTGCAACACGCTCGCTGGCGAACTCAAAGTTGGCTACGATCATCTGGTGCTCGCCTTCGGCAACCGGGCGCGGCTCGACCTCATACCGGGACTTGCTGAGCATGCCATCGCGCTCAAGACCGTCGGCGACGCGATGCACATTCGCAATATGGTGTTGCGGCGGATGGCGCAGATCGAGCTGGAGGACGATCCGGAGGTGCGCCGGCGGCTCGGCCATTTTGTAGTGATCGGCGGCGGTTTTTCGGGAGTAGAGGTCGCCGGCGAGCTGGTCGACTGCCTGAAGAGCATCCGTCGTTATTACCCACGGGTCGCCGCGGATGAGCTCAAGGTAACGGTGCTGCAGGACCAACCGCGTTTGCTGCTCGAGCTGTCCGAAGGGTTGGGAACGGCGGCTCAGCGTTCGCTTTCTGCGCGCGGCGTCGATATACACACGGGTGCCAAAGCGGTCGCTGTCGATGATCGCACGGTGACCCTGGCCGACGGCACGTCATTGCACGCCTCGACGGTGATCTGCACCATCGGCGCCCGACCGAACACGCTGGTCGAGTCGCTCGGTGCACAGCTCGAGCACGGCCGCATCGTCGTCAATGGCGACATGTCGGCCAAGGACATGCCGGGATTGTGGGCGATCGGCGATTGCGCCCACGTGATCAATGCGCGAGACGGCAAGGCGGCGCCGCCGACGGCGCAGTTCGCAGTACGCGAGGCGCGCTGCCTCGCTGGAAACCTGCTTTCCGTTCTTGGCGGGCGGCCGACGCGACCGTTCGACTACCGTCCGCGCGGCTCGATGGCCGCGATCGGTCACATGAAAGGCGTCGCCGACATCTTCGGCGTCCCGCTGTCCGGGCTGCCGGCGTGGCTGTTGTGGCGCGCTTACTACTTGTCGCAGATGCCGACGCTCGGCCGCAAGGTCCGCATCTTTGTCGAGTGGACGTGGGGCATGTTTTTTCCGACCGACATCACCCATCTGCGCTTCACGCGCAGCCACGAGCTCGCCGACGCGCCCGCCCCAGCGCTAGTCAGCGAGTTTGTTGAACAGGACACTAGGCGTCTGCCGATGTTGCCGTGACGCGTGCGCTCAGAGAAGTGCCTCAAATGATTTGCTTACGCCGGAACAATATGGCATTCGCGGCGTACCGAACGGGCCGCTTCAATCGACGCCTCGGATTGTAAGGCGGCCGTGCATGAGCCGACTATTGCAGCCGATGGGTATCGTGCTCATCGCTGTCCACCACCAAACTGAACAGGAGCTACCACCATGAATCACCAAGTCACGGTTCAAACCGCGCTCGCCGGTATCCTCGCCCTCGGCCTCGCCGCCTCGGTTTCCGCGGGCCCAGTCACGCCGCAGGCAGGCCAGGAAAAGTGCTACGGTGTCGCCAAAGCCGGTCAGAACGATTGCGGTACTGCGAAGCACGCGTGCGCCGGGCAAGGTGCGAAGGTCAACGGTGATCCGACGGAATGGAAGTATGTCGCCAAAGGTACATGTGTAAACATCGGCGGCAATACAGCCGCACCCAAAGCGTAACACCACGTTCGGCGCCCGCCCGCCCGGTCGATGAGCCGGCGCGGCGCGTCCCGAGGTTTCCGTGCGAGCCGTTCGCCGGCGCAAAGAAAACGTGCAGGTTGTAATCATACGTTGGGCTCGAGAACGATCCATGCGCGGCGACCAATGCCAACTGCCGGCATATCGGGCGATTAAAGGAATACACCCTTTCTCGAGGAGAGCGACCGTGAATACTGTTACGTCTTCGCTGCCGCCGCCGCAGCGCGCTGTCCGCCTATGCATAGGCCTAGGGGATTTTATCGACAAGCTTCAACCCCTAGTTGCGCTGGCGCTACGCTTGTACATATTCCGCGTATTTTTCAGTGTCGGGCCTCACCAAGATCCGGAGCTGGGACTCGACGCTTGGATTATTTGCGAACGAGTATCACGTCCCGATACTACCGCCGGACGTCGCCGCGGTACTTGGCACCGCGGCCGAGCTGGGCCTCCCGTTACTGCTTCTGCTGGGTTTTGGGACGCGGGTCACCGTGATCGCGTTGTTCGCGTTCAACATTGTGGCGGCCTCGTCGTATCCTGACTTGAGCGATGCCGGCCTTAAGGATCATATCTTGTGGGGTATGTTGCTTCTGGTGACGTTCTTCTACGGCCCGGGCAAGCTGGCGTTGGATCATTGGCTGGCCAGACGTTCCGGTGCTTGATTTCTTGCGTCGCCGAAGAAGCACGACGGTGATCGTGAAGCGGCCGACGCCGCGCCAGTGTGTGCCCGAACCCGCGGACGCTACTCGCAGGTGCGGCGTGGCTCCAGCCGGGCCATTTGGCGAAGAAATCGACAGGCAGCAGGTCGTGTCGGCGTTCAAGCGGCCTCGTCCGACGGCGCTGCCAATGACCGGCTGCGGCTGATCAGCGTAAAAACTCAATGTGGGGTATGAGATGCGCATTGCGGTGATGGGAACGGGTGGCGTCGGCGGGTATTTCGGAACCCGGCTGGCGCTTAGCGGGTGCGACGTCAGCTTCATCGCGCGCGGTCGGCATCTCGAGGCGATTCGGCAGCACGGCCTCAAGGTCGAGAGCCCGCTGGGCGACATGCATCTCGCGACTCCGCGAGCGACCGATGACCCGGCCGATATCGGACCGGTCGACATTGTCCTATTCGGGGTCAAGCTCTGGGACACCGAAAC
>WNFY01001247.1_pt1 | contig 23997 bp, 21 predicted proteins | sample 5400091 | NCBI WGS metagenome assembly WNFY01 (sample SAMN13153364, study PRJNA577476) | soil metagenome | isolation source: 60 cm soil or saprolite under grassland replicate 1 | place: USA:California | collected 2016-06-15 | reverse complement strand
GATCATGGGCGGGTTGGACGCTCAGGCGCCGGTAGTTCGTGAACCCGACGCCGCTCGTGAAGTCCACGACATAGTATTGTCCCGACCCTTGCGGGGCACCGATGAGAATGGTGTGGGTGTTGGTGTTGGCGCCCCAGCCGAGGCTGACTTCGTTCGGGCCGTCGGAGTAATCATGCCCGGCGTGGCTATTCGCGGTGGGGACCGAGCTGCTCGTGACCTTCCACACCTTCACCCCGGTCACCGGGTCGCGGTAGGAGAAGCCGGCCGGCTGGCCGGGGACGTTCAGCGCGGCGTAGGCGGCCACATTCGGCGCCTGCCCGCCCGGCAGCGACAGCAGGGTCGGGTCGGCCACCGACCCGGTGGGCAGCGCAGCCTGTACGGTCAGGGCCGACGTGCCACTCTTGCCTTCGCTCGTGGCGGTGATCGTGGCCGTGCCGCCATCGGCCACGTCGGTCACGAGCCCACTCGGCGACACCGTGGCGATCGTCGGCGCACTCGAGGTCCATGCCACCGTCCGTCCCGACAGCGTCAGCGTATTGCCGCTGGCGTCCTTGAGCGTGACGGCCAACTGTACGGTGCCGCCGATCGGGAGGCTCGCCGTTGCCGGACTCACGACGACGGACGCGACGGGGACGAGCGTCACCGTCACCGCCGCACTGCCGGCCTTCCCTTCACTCGTCGCGGTGATCGTCGCCGTCCCGGCCGCGATGCCGGTGACGAGCCCACTACCGCTGACGGTGGCGACCGCCGCATTGCTGCTCGCCCACGTCACGGGCCGTCCGGTCAGCGCGGCGCCCGCCGAGTCCTTCGGCGTGGCCGTGAGCTGGACCGTCTGCCCGACCGGCAGGCTCGCCGTTGCCGGCGCGACCGCCACTGCGGCCACCGGGACGATCATCACGGTGACCGCGGCGGTGCTGCTCTTGCCTTCGCTCGTCGCCGTGATCGTCGCCGTCCCTGCCACGATGCCCGTCACGAGCCCACTGTTGCTGACGGTCGCGATGCTGGGGTTGCTACTCCCCCACGTCACGCTCCGCCCGGGCAAGGTGCCGCCGGTCGAGTCCGTCGCGGTCGCCGTAAGCTGCACGGTCTGTCCGACCCGGACCGTCGCCGTCGCCGGCGAGACCAGCACGGACGCTACCGGCACGCTCGTCACGGTGATCGCCGCCGTGCTGCTCTTGCCTTCGCTCGTCGCTGTGATCGTCGCGGAGCCTTGGGTCATGGCGCTGACCAGACCGTTGGCGTTCACGCTCGCTACCGTCCCATTGCCGCTCGACCAAGAGATCGACCGGCCGGTGAGCAGGGTGCCCGAGGAGTCCCTCGTGGATGCCGTGAGCTGCACGGCAGTGCCCGCAAGCAGAGTCACGGTCGCCGGCGTCACGCTCACGGAGGCCACCGCGGGTGGAATCACCGTGATGGTCGCCGTATCGGTGGGAGTTCCGCCGTTCCCATTGCCGTGGGCGACGACCTTGAACGTGCCGGTGTCCGAGCCGGCCTTATAGCGGCCGTAATGCCGGCGGTTGCTGGTGCTCGTGTCCGTCATGCTGCCGCCGGTCACGCTCCAACTGAGGCTAAGATCCACCGTATCGCCGGTCGAGTTAAACGCGACCGCCATCAGCTGGCTCGTGCCGTCGGTTGTCAGGGTGGCGGACTTGGGGCTGATCTGCAGATGGATCGTCGGATCCGTATTCGTGTTGGGGGAAACCAGGGGCTTCTCGCAGGCAACGGCCGCGAGAGCCCCAACCACGACGAACGCATCCTTCAGCAAGGCCAACCGGACCGACAACTTGTGCTTGAACGTCATGACGGTAGACTCCTCAGCAGTGGTGTTTCTGGCACGACAGGGCGCACCACGAGACTCGTGGTCTACTCTGCAACGGCGTGGCGGATGTACGGGGAGGCGGGAGCAAGGAAGCGGGAGCAAGGACGGCCGGACCGGTCGAAGCCTGCCGCAGCGCGGACAACGCTCGCGTCGCGGTCGTGCGGACCGCTTTGGAGAGCGCCAGACGCTTCGCCAGCTTGAACGTGAACGGCATGACCCCGAACCTCCTGTTACGAGCTCGCTCAAAGAAGAAAGGCCACCAACTTCGACCCGAAGGTCGATCCGCTGGCGGCCCGGCTGGCGTGGCGATCACATCGCCGTAGCCCCGTAGCTCTGCGTCGCCGTCTTTAGACGGGTTTGCTCTGAGCAGCGACTATCTGGACATCCTGTGCGGGGACCTCAGTCGCAGCAGCGCGCTTGCCGACGGTGCGCTGGTGCCTGTGGCGCGGGCGCAATGCCGCGTCCCAGCAACGGCGCCAATATAGGAGCGCCGACAAGTGAGGCGCAAGTGTCAAGTTGACTTCACTTTACGTGACCAGTGCCGGTGTGATGCACCTCACCGGCGCGCGCAGCCAGACGCGTTCTCGCGAGCACGGGCTGAATTGATTCGTGACGGTGGCTGGCTTCGTGACGGTGGGTGGCATGGAATTCGCGCCTCCACCCCCGTTGCTCAGCGGCAAACTTGGAAATCATTTTGCGGACGATTCCGATGCGCGTGCTCCAGCGGGGTGGCTCGTGAAGGCGCTACTGATCTGTCATCACGATGCGGCCCTCGACCGAATCGGCATCGCTCGCTGGCTCGCGTCGTTTTCGGAGCTGGTCGGCGTGGTAGCGATCTGCGAGCCGAGGCAGCGGCTGTGGCGACGGATCCGGCGCGAGGTGAGCCGCGTGGGACCGCTGCGATTCTTGGATGTGCTCGCCTACCGCGCGTACCAACGGGTGGCGCTCGCGGCCGGGGACCGAGCGTGGGAGGTAGGTGCGCTCGAGCGGTTGTGCACAGCGTACCCACCACTCTCCCCGGAGACCCCCGTCCTCGAGACCTTCAGCCCGAACTCCCCCGAGGCGGCGGCGTTCATCCGGCGGTGTGGGCCCGACGTCATGCTCGCCCGCTGCAAGAGCCTCCTCAAACGAGAGGTCTTCGCGCTCCCTCGCCGCGGGACGTTCGTGCTGCACCCAGGCGTTTGCCCGGAGTATCGCAATGCCCACGGTTGCTTTTGGGCGCTCGCGAACGACGACCTGCACAAGGTAGGGGCGACGCTGCTCCAGATTGACGAAGGCGTCGATACCGGGCCGGTGTACGGCTACTTCAGGTACCCGTACGACGAAGTAGCGGAGTCGCCCTTCGTGATTCAAGGTCGGGTTGTGGTCGAGAACCTGGACGGGATCCGGCAGACGCTGATCGACGTCGCGGCGGCACGCGCCGCTCGGCTCGACGTCTCGGGCCGTCCTTCCGGCGCCTGGGGCCAGCCATGGCTGACGAAGTATTTCCGCTGGAAATACCGCGCGTGGAGACGCCGTCGTGAAAGCGCTTGCGCTGCTGTACCATGACGTGGTCGACGCGGGTGACTGGGACGCGAGCGGTTTTCCCGATCCCGTGTCCGCCACCTATAAGCTTGACCGCCACGACTTCGAGCGTCACCTGGAGGTCGCATCCGCGGTCGCCGCGCGGCGCGGCACGGTACACGACCTCCTCGAAGGCATCCCGGGTCCGCCGCCTGTCCTCCTAACCTTCGACGACGGCGGTGCAAGCGCGTATGGCTGCGTCGCCGACCTGCTCGAGCGCGCCGGGTGGCGCGGTCATTTCTTCATTACGACAGATTACCTCGGGACTCCGGGGTTCGTCGGGCGGGCGCAGGTACGCGAGCTGGCGGGGCGGGGGCACGTGATCGGCACACATTCGTGCTCGCATCCGACACGGATGGCGCGGTGCAGCTGGGAGCACCTCATCGCGGAGTGGAGCCGGAGCGCACAGGTCCTGGCCGACGTGCTGGGTGAGCGGGTGCGGGTCGCCTCGGTACCGGGCGGCGCCTTTTCACGGCGCGTCGCGGCGGCAGCCGCCGCTGCGGGCCTGGCCGCGCTGTTCACTTCGGAACCCACGGTTCGCTGTCGCGTCGTGGACGGCTGCCTCGTCGTCGGGCGCTACGTCCTGCGGCGCGGCGCCCCTGCCGCCGTCGCCGCTGCGCTCGCGTCCGGCGCTCTCGCCGTCCGCCTGCGCCAGCTCTGGTTGTGGAATCTCAAGAAGATGGCCAAAGCCGTCGGCGGCGATCTCTACCCGGCGCTCTCGCGGCTGGTGCATGAGCGCGCGACGCGCGCTTGAGGGAGCGCAACGACGTCGTCGTAGGGGAGGAGAGTTATCGGCTGCCGCGACGCAACAGCATCACGGGGAGGGTGCGCAGCATGATCCTCACGTCTTCGAGCGCCGACTGGCGGCGAATGTACTCGAGATCATAGGCGACTTTGCGGCGCACGTCGTCCACCGAGGTGTCGTACCCTTGGTTGACCTGGGCCCAGCCGGTGATGCCGGGCCGCACCCGCTGGCGACGGGGATAGCTTTCGATTTGCTCGCGCAGGTACACGAAGATGTCGGGTTGTTCCGGACGCGGCCCGACGATGTTCATATCGCCGATCAGCACGTTGAACAACTGCGGCAACTCGTCGAGCCGGAACGTGCGCAGCAGTCGGCCGATCGGCGTGACGCGCTCGTCGTCTGCTTGCGCCCATACCTGCTTCCCGTTCTGCTCGGTCGGGCGCATCGTGCGGAACTTGTACATCGTGAACGGCGTGCCGCCGAGATCCATGCTCCGCCGTGTGTTCCCGCCGGCACGCGTCAGCGCTCGGCGGTCCAGCCCGACCCGGGGTTGCGTGAACAACACCGGTCCGCGCGATGTCAGCTTGATCAATGCCGCGATCAGCAGCAGGGCCGGGGACGTGAGCAGGAGGCCGATGGCCGCCACCACGATGTTCACGACGCGCCGGCTCCACCGCTCCCGATCGACGGCGCGTGGCCACGCGTGTGTGACCGAAGGCGCGTGTGCGAGCGCAAGCGTTGGCTGGCTGGCCCGTGCCGTTCGGTAAGGGGTGAGCGTTGTCGTCATGGCCCGCCGACATGGCAAAGTCCGTGCGCGCGCCGAGCCCCGATGCCGCAAGCGCGAGCCTGCCCCGACGTGCGGCAGTTGGCAGTCGGCGCCGCTGCGTTTCGTGGCGCGTCTATGGCGTAGGGGCGGCGAGTGTGGAGTGGTCGCGACGGGCGTGCTCTGGAGTCCAGGGACTTCTTCGCGACGTAGGCGCCCGGCGTGCCACTCGCTCTCTTCCATATCGCGTCCGCGCAACAGGTGGTGCCGCCTGGTGGGCTCCCCTTCAACCGGCACAGAACTTGTCTCCCGACGCCGGGTCACCTGCGGTGAGGACCATGCCTCCCAGTTACGAACCGGAACTGTCCCCCGTCCCGCTTCCCCGCGTGGCGCGCGCCATGGTAGCCGGCCTGCGGCTGGTGCGCGCGCACCCGGTGCTGAATCCGGCCGCCTTCGAGGAGTCCTGGCGTGAGCGAGGGGGCTACGCCGTCGACCCCGACCACCGGCCACATCTCGTCGCCGCACTCGATTGGTTGGCGGGCGCGCAGGATGCGAGCGGCGAAGGGGGTGTCGCGCGCGGGTACAGCCTCGGGTGGAACCCGGCGTTCGGGTCTCGCGCGTGGCAGCCCGCCGACCCCGGGGCCACCGGAGACATCATTCCGATCCTGTATGGCGCGGCCCGCCACCTGCACCGCCCCGGACTCGCCGAGCGCGCTGAGCGCGCGGCGCGCTGGGAGCTCGAGCTGCAACTGCCGTCCGGCGCCGTGCGGGAGGGTGTCATCGGCGAGCGGACCGCACCCGGCGTCTTCAATACCGGCCGGGTCCTGCTCGCGTGGCTCGCGGCGTTCGCGGAGACCGGGGCGGGGATCTTCGCTGGCGCCGCGCGTCGCGCCGCGTGGTTCCTGCTCGCCACGCTCAGCGAGGACGGTGTATGGCGTCACGGGCCTTCGCCTGACGGGCTTGGGCACGCCGCGCTCTACAACGCGCGCACGGCGTGGGCACTGGCGGAGGCTGGACGCCGTCTCCGGGCGCCGGAATTCCGTGCGGCCGCGGCGAAGGCCCTCCGAGCGGTGGCGCGGCGCCAGCACGACGATGGCTGGTTTCCCGACTGTTGTTCCACCGATCCGCTGCGCCCGCTGTTGCATACGGTGGCGGCCGCGATCGGCGGGCTGTTGGAGGGCGGTCGAGTACTGGGAGATGATGGCCTGATCACGCGGGCAGCGTCTGCGGCCGAGCGCGTGGCATGCGCCGTTGATCCGGGCGGGCGGCTGCCCGGACGATTTGCGATCGGCTGGCGCGCCGCCGCATCGTGGGACTCCCTGACCGGCGCGGCGCAGATGGCGAGTCTCTGGCTGCGCCTATATGAGATCACCCGTCGGCGTCAGTGGCTCGAGCCGGTGGACGTCGTCATGCGGTTTCTCAAGTCCACCCAGAACCGCACGATTCACGACCCCGGTGTGCGAGGAGGCATCAAGGCATCGTTCCCGGTCAGCGCCGAGTACGACGCCTATCAGGTGTTGAGCACGGCAACGGCAAGTTTCGCGGAGTCGTTGATTCGCGATGAGCGTCGCCGCGCGGGGGTCGGCCCGCTGGCGGCCACGGGGGGCGCCGCCTGACGGCGGCGCTCGCGTCAAGGAGCCGAACTGGCCGGGGGACAGTCGACCTCGAAGTAGAAGCGGGTTCCCCAATTCGGTCGGGTTTCGACTTCGAGCGTTGCACCGACGGCCTTTACAAGCTTGCGGCAGATGGCCAGTCCCAGGCCGGAGCTGGAGAAGTGATGGCGGCCGTCCGCTGCCGCGGCCCGCACCGGCTGGTACAGAGCACGCAGCAGTACGGGATCGATCCCCGCGCCGGTGTCCCGAACGGAGAACTCGAGCCGCCGGGCGTCGATCGGTCGCGCCGCTACTTCCACGAAGCCCGTGTCGGTGAACTTCACCGCGTTGGTGGCGAGGTTCAGGAGCACGCGCGACAGTGCCCGGGCGTGCCCCACGCGCCGTTCGGGCACGGGGTGGACGAGGCGTAGCGCCAGGCCCTTCTCCTCCGCGATCGGCTCGATCATGCTGCGCACCGACCCGAACGTCTCGGCCACCGAGAACGGCGCGGGAGCACGGTCCACCAACCGGTTGCCGCCACGGGCCAGCTCCAGCACGTCGCTCGCCGTCGCGCACAAGCAGAGCGCGGCGCTGTAGATCAGGCCGAGTTGGCGACTCTGCTCCGGGGTCACCGCGCCGCCCTGGCCCTGCTGCAGGGCTTCGGCGAGGAAGAGAATGGACGTGAGAGGCGAGCGCAGGTCGTGCGCGAGCTCCACGACGAGATCGAGCCCGTTGGGGCCGGCCAGAGAGGCCGTGAGATCCTGCGGCTCCTGCTCCTGCTCCTGCTCCGGCTCGGACCTGGGGACCGGCGCGACGATCGGCCAGTCGAGCTGTTCAGCGGTGTTGGACCGCATCTCCAGCACGGCTCCGCGTATCATGCGGCCTGCCCGCCCGTGTCGCCCACATGGGCCTCGACCGGCATCTCCTCCATCGTCCCCGCCCCCGGCCCGGGCTCACGCTCGACCACCCATCCCGCTGTCGGGCTGCGCTGCAATCCGTGGCGCTCCATCAGCCGGTACAACGTGGTCCGGTCGACGCCCGCGATGCGCGCGGCCTTCGACATGTTGCCGCTGGCCCGGTTGACGAGCCAAGTCAGGTACTGCCGCTCGAACTGCGCAATCACGCGGTCGCGGGCGGCGTGGTAGCTCTCTTCCAGCAGGGTCGAGATCAACGACGCGGGATTTGCGCTGGTGTCCGCCGCCCCCGCGTCTCCCGTGAGATGCAAGTCTTCCGGCCGGATCTCGGCGCCCGGTTCCACGACCACGGCGACATGCTCGATGACGTTCTGCAGCTCGCGGACGTTCCCGCGCCAGGCGTAGCCGCACAGCGCCCGCAGCGCCGCGTCGGTCAAGCGCGGGAAGGGCGCGCCCTTTCGGCGATGGCGCACCCAGTAGGTGGACAGGAAGTAATCCGCCAAGAGCGGGATGTCCTCGGGCCGCTCGCGCAGCGCCGGGACGTTGATCGGCACAACGCGCAGGCGGTAGTACAGGTCCTCCCGCATGTCGCCGGACTTGACGGCACCTTCGGGGTCGCCGTTGGTCGCGGCGATGAAGCGCACGTTTACGACGGCGTCGGTCGTCTCGCTGCCCACGCGGCGCACCACGCCGTCCTGGATGACGCGCAGGAGCTTAGCCTGGATCGATTTTGGCATTTCGACCAGCTCGTCGAGAAACAGCGTGCCGCCGTGCGCGGCTTCGAGCAACCCGGGTTTGTCGCGCACCGCGCCGGTGAAGGCGCCCTTGCGGTGGCCGAACATCTCGGACTCGAGCAGGCCTTCGGGCAGCGCCGCGCAGTTCACGGCCACGAACGGACGGCTCGAGCGGCGGCTGTGGTGGTGAATGAACTGGGCAATCATCTCCTTGCCGCTGCCGCTCTCTCCCGTGATGAAGACGGAGGCGTCCGTCGGCGCCACCTTCCGGGCGAGCTCAATCGCCCGGCGAAAGGCCGGCGCGGTACCGAGGAGGGTAAGCTTGTCCGTTTGCACCTGCGCCCGGTCGAGCGTTTCCTGCTGCTCCCGCGTTTCGCGCGCCACCAACAGCGTGTGCACGGCACGCCCGATCAAGACCTGAAGATGCGAGGCGGAAAAGGGCTTCGGGAGATAATCAAAGGCGCCTTGCCGCAACGCCTCGACGCTCGACTCGACGCTCGGATTTCCCGTCATCACGATCACGATGGTGTCGTGATTGGTCCCGAGCGCGGCTCGCAGCAGTGCGAGCCCGTCGACCTGCGACATGTAAAGGTCCACCAGTACGACGTCGAAGGCGCGGCGCTTGAGCAGGTCGAGTGCGTCCTGGCCTCGGCTGCAGACCGTGACGTCATACCCTTCGTGTCGGAGCACCGCGGCGCAGCTTTCGCGAAGTGTGTGCTCGTCGTCCACTACGAGAATCCGCACGCGGGCCTTCGCTTCCGGCCCGATCGCGAGCAGCGCGGCCGGCTCCCGCCCGTCGCCGGGCTGGACGCCGTCCTGTGTCATCGGAATGGACATCGGCCTCGTCCTCGATTAACGGTCGACCAACCTCCTACGCACAGTTCGGGCCACATTGTCGCGACCCTGCAGCGTCGCCCGGTTTGCCGCATGGATTGGGCAACAACGAACCGCGCGGAGCCAGACGCCACGGCCCCGAACGCACCAAGGTGCATCCGTTATCCGCCTTACCTTGCACTGAATTGCGGCATCGGCGCAGGCCGTCTGCGCGCGTCGCACGGTATCGGACTTGCCACACGCATCGAAAGATGACACGCCGCTCTATGGAGCCACCCCGCGCGCCACCCGGAGAGGGACGCATTCAATGACTATGAGCCACCTGCCGCTGCCACCTAGTTCGACTCCACCGGTGATGGTTCCGCCATCGTCGCCACCCGTCAGCACGGAGTGGGGCGGTGTCGAGTCGGGAGGCGTCGATTGGCGGCGGGTGTTGAGCGCCGTTTTGCGCTTCAAGTGGCTGATCTGTGGTGTGACGGTCCTCGGGACTACAGCTGGCTTCGGAGTCGCGCGCTTCGTCAGGCCCCAGTACGGTGCGCAGGCAACCATCTGGATCGACGCGACGGAGCGCGACCGCTGGGGCCAGGGCCAGGACCGAGGGCCCATCCGTCAGGGCCAGTTGCTCGACCCCCAGGCTTGGGTGGATCTCCTTAAGTCATACGTTGTGCTCGACTACGTGGTCCGCGACCAGCGGTTGTTCGTGAGCCCGAAGTCGCGGGCGGACGAAGGCGTCCTGGCGACGTTCCAGGTAACCGGTCAGTACCGACCGGGGGCGTATCGTCTGACGGTGGATTCTGATCGTCGGACTTACACCCTCGCCACCGTCCCCGAGGGCCAGGTCGTCGAGCGCGGGACGGTGGGTGACTCCATCGGGACCCGGCTCGGGTTCGCCTGGGCCCCCGTGGCCAAGACGCTCCCTTCCGACCGAGCCGTCGACTTCGATTTGGCGACCCTGCGGGACGCGGCGCGCTCGCTGGCGGACTCGCTGAACGCGCAGATGGATGTGGAAGGGAACTTCCTCCGGCTCGAGCTGCGGGGCCCCGATGCGCCGCGGGTCACCGCGGTGGTCAACGCGGTGGCGGAACGCTACGTGCAGGTGGCGGCGGACCTCAAGCGGAAGAAGCTGACAGAGCTCACGAAGATCCTGGCGGAGCAGTTGCAGAGCGCGCAGAGCAACTTGCGCGGCGCCGAGGCGGCGCTGGAGGGCTTCCGGGAGCGGACGATCACCTTGCCGAGCGATCGGCCGCCCCCGGTGGCGCTCAGTGCGCCGGGTGGGGCTGGCGGGGCCGGCGGCGTGGCCCAGGGCGGCGAGTCCGATCCCAAGTTCGGGACCTTCTTCAATATGCAGTTCGACCGGGAGCGGACCCAGCAGGACCGGGAGGCGCTGCAGCGGATGCTGGCGCAAGCCGGTGACTCCGCGGGCCTCTCTGCCGACGCGCTCGCGGTGGTCGGTTCCGTCCAGGCGAACCCCGACCTCGCCGCCGCGCTGACGGAGCTGACCTCGAAGCGGGCCAGCTTGCGCGCCTTGCAGTACCGTTACTCCGACCAGTACCCGCCCGTACAGCGCCTCGCCGGGGACATCGCCACGCTGGAGCGGCAGACGATTCCGGCGCTGGCGCGCGGGCTGCGGGATCAGCTCCTGGCCCGGGAGACGGAGCTCGACCGGCGGCTCGGCGCGGACTCGCGGAGCCTGCGGCAGATCCCCGCGCGGGCCATCGAGGACGCTCGGCTGCGTCGGAGCGTGAGCATGGCCGAGAATCTCTATACCATGCTCCAGCAGCGATATGAGGAAGCGCGTCTGGCGGAGGCGAGCACCATTCCCGACGTTCGCATTCTGGACGCCGCAGCCGTGTCGCGGGAACCCGTGAGCGCGATGGGGACGCGGCTGATCCTGCTCGGGTTTTGCGGCAGCTTCGGGCTCGCCGTTGTGGGGGCGGTCCTGCTCGATCGTATCGATCCCAGAGTGCGCTACCCCGATCAGGTCTCGCGCGAGATGGGGCTGGCGATCCTGGGCGCCGTGCCGCACATGCGAACGCTGCCGCAGGGGCGTCACGGTCGGGGCCGCGTGCCCGAGGACGTCAACCAGGTCGTGGAGGCCCTGCGCGGCGTGTGCCTCAACCTCGTCTACGCGCACGGCGGACGGGCGCCGCTCCTCGTCACGATCACGAGCCCGGGGGCCGGCGACGGCAAATCGTTCCTCGCCGCCAACCTGGCGCACACCTTCGCGGATGGCGGGCATCGCACGCTGCTGATCGACGCCGACATCCGACGCGGCGTGCTACATCGGCGGTTGAGCGCCCACCGCCGCCCGGGGTTGAGCGACTTCCTCCGTGGCGAGACCCCGCTCGACACCATCGTGCAGGCGACGCCGTACCCCTCGCTCTCGCTGATCGCGTGCGGCACGCGCGCGTACAACGCCCCCGAGATGTTGGGGTCGCCCGCGATGTCGGAGCTGGTGAACGGCATGCGCTCCGGCTACGACGTGATCTTGGTCGACAGCCCGCCACTCGGGGCCGGCGTGGATCCTCTGATCCTTGGCACGCTGACCGGTACCCTCGCGCTCGTGCTCCGGACCGGGTACAGCCACCGCGACGTCGCGGCGGCCAAGCTCGAAATGCTGCAGCGCCTGCCCGTCCGGCTGTTGGGGGCGATCCTGAACGACGTACCGGTCGGCGGGGCGTACCGCTACTACTCTTATTACCTACCAGGCTACGAAGCGATGGACGAGGAACGGGGAAGCCGGCGGGTGCCTGTCTAGCGGGTGCCTGTCTAGGGTGTCGGAGTTGAGGCCGGGTTGCCCTCGTCGAAGCGGCGCAGCCAACCGCCGGAGTCCGCGCGGCCGGTCCGGATGGCCGCGGCCGCCCGTACCAGGAGATCGACCGGCTCAATCGGCGCGTAGCCGACGTTAGCCACGGCCTCGTAGCCACAGCGGACGCGCACCGGCGCAGCCGCCGGACCGCTACCCGCCGCGGCGACCGTCGTCCCGGACACGGAACTGGCCAGCCGCTCGGCGAGTCGGCGCGCCCCCGCCGCGTCGGTCCCCGGGGCGAGCACCGCGAACTCGGTGGCGCTGAGGCGGCCGATCACATCCGACAAGCGAGCGGCCGACTTGATCGCCTGCACGTACCGGCCGAGGCTTGTGCCCCCCGGTGGCTCGGCGACGCCAGGCTCGGCCAGCTCGGTGTCGAGTGCGAGTACGATGCAGGCGAGTGGGCCGTGTTCCCGGAATGCCTGAGATCCCAGCTCGCGCGCGCGGCGTGCGAGCCCCTGCCGGTTGTAAAGCCCGGTCGCGGCGTCGAGCAGCCCCTCGGTTCGGGCCCGGTCGGCGTCGAGCTTGGCGTGCACGTAGGCGCCGATCTTAAGGAGGATCTCGTCCGCGTCGTGCGGAGGCGCGATGCACTCCCAGGCACCGGCACGCAACGCGGCAAGCCGTTGCGGGCGCGTGGCAGCCTCGCGGATCATCAAGAGAATTGGCGTGCTGCTGGAGACGCGCGGATCGGACCGGAGCGAGCGGCACAGCTCAACGCCCGGCATGTCGGGCATCTCGGCGTCCACAAGGATCACGTCTGGCTCGGTGGTGCGCGCGCGCTCGAGGGTATGCTGACCGGAGCGCTCTTGGAGGACGGCGTACCCGCCACCCTCCAGCAGGCTCCTGAGCCAGCGGGTTGCTTCCTGGCCGTCGCCCGCCAGGAGCACGAGTGGTAATCCGCCTTGTGGCATTCGCTCTGTCATGTATCCGCTCCAGCCAACCGCGCCTCCGAAGGGGTTCGTGGGTGACTCACGTTTCTGCAAACCCGGGGCCGCGGTGTGGCGGCGCTCGCCAGGCACGGAGCGCCTTGCAACGGCCCCGGTTGCGCGGCCGCGCCGCGGCGGCTGCCGCGCGCGCGCAACGCAGCCCTTCGGTCGTGGCGGCCCGCCGGCCAGTCGGGCGCGCCGGCTAACCCCTTGTCGCGCTGATCAATAAGGTGGGAGGTGCGGCCGGTCGGCGTCGGCCGGGCCTCAAACTTGAAGTGCAGGGGCGTGACCGAACACCATCGAGTATGCGTTGCAAGCACTGTAAGACACACCGCGGCGAGCGGAGCAAGCTCCAGCGACGCGCGCGCCCGGGCCGGGTGGCGACGTGCGACCGATGCGGCCAGCCGATCCTGTCACTGCCGGACATCGTGCTCGGCGCGGGGGACGGCACGCTGGCCCAGCTCGCGCGTTTCGGTCTAGCGATCACCGGCGACCCATTGCTGGAACTCAAGCGTGAGGGCATCTGAGCAATGTGCGGGATCGTGGGATACGTCGGGCCGAAAGAGGCAGTGTCGTTCCTGGTCGAGGGCTTGGCCCGTCTGGAATACCGGGGATACGACTCCGCCGGCGTCGCGGTGCTCAACGGCGGGGGCGTGGAAACCCGCAAGCTCGCAGGACGCATCGCCGGCCTGCGCGAGCTCCTCACGCGAACGCCGGTGCACGGGCGCTGCGGCATCGGACATACGCGCTGGGCGACGCACGGCGCACCGACCGAACGCAACGCACACCCCCACATCGATTGCACCCGAACCGTCGCCCTGGTGCACAACGGCATCATCGAGAACGCGGACGTGCTACGCAAGCGGCTGGAGCAGGACGGCCATCGCTTCGTGACCGAGACCGACACCGAGACGCTCGTGCATCTGATCGAAGAGTCGGCCGGCGCGACACTGGAAGAGCGGGTGATCGCGGCCCTGGACCACGTGGAGGGGACCTACGGCATCGCGGTGGTGGCCGAGGCGGATCCTGGGAAAATCGTGGTCGCTCGACGCGGCTCCCCGGTCCTCCTTGGCGTTGGGGACGGGGAGTACTTGGTGGCCTCCGATGCGAGCGCGGTGCTCGGGCATACCCGGTCCGTGGTCTACCTCAACGACGGCGACGTCGCCGTGGTGACCGCGGAGGGCTACCGCGTCCTCGACCGGGACGCTCGCGAGCAGGAGCGGGCTGTGGACGACATCGAGTGGGATCTCGACGCGATCGCACTCGGCGGCTATCCGCACTTCATGCTGAAGGAGATCTGTGAGCAACCCGAAACCGTGCGCAGCACACTCCGGGGACGTCTGCTCGTTGCCGAGGGGACGGCGCGCCTCAACGGACTGAACCTCACGGCGGAGCAGTGCGGGGCGATCCGCCGCATCGTGATCGTCGCCTGCGGCACGTCGTGGCACGCCGGGCTCGTGGGCCGCCAGGTGCTCGAGGAGCTGGCCGGGATCCCGGTCTCGGTCGAATACGCGTCGGAGTATCGCTACCGCCGCCAGCTCCGGCTCCCCGGCACGGTGACCATCGCGATCTCGCAGTCTGGAGAGACGGCGGACACGTTGGAAGCCCTGCGGGCCGCGAAGGTCATGGGCTCCACGGTGCTCGGTCTCGTCAACGTCGTCGGCTCGACGATCGCCCGCGAGGCAGACGGCGGGATCTACCTGCACGCGGGCCCTGAAATCGGGGTCGCATCGACCAAGGCGTTCACCTCGCAGGTGGTCGCCCTCTTGCTACTCGGGCTGTACCTCGGGCGCCAGCGGGGGCTGGATGCGGAGGAGGGACGTCGGCTAGTCTCGCAGCTCGTCCGGCTCCCGGAGCTGGTGGAGCGCGCGCTCGCGGTCGAGCCGCAGGTGCGGGCGCTCGCCGAGCGCTATGCGGACGCACGCAACGCCCTCTACCTGGGCCGAGGCGCCAATTTCCCCGTCGCCCTCGAGGGCGCGCTCAAGCTCAAGGAGATCTCCTACATCCACGCCGAGGGCTACCCGGCAGCCGAAATGAAGCACGGTCCCATCGCCTTGATCGATGAGAACATGCCGGTCGTCTGCCTGGCGCCCAAGGATCCGGTTTACGCGAAGGTCGTTTCGAACATGCAGGAAGTGAAAGCCCGGGGGGGTCGCATCATCGCCATCACGAGCGAGGGCAACGGCGATCTGAGCCACCTGGCGGATCACCAAGTCGCCGTGCCGGCGAGCCCACCCCTGATCGCGCCGGTGCTGACGGTCATTCCGCTCCAGCTCTTGGCGTATCACATCGCCGTCTTGCGCGGCTGCGACGTGGATCGGCCGCGTAACCTGGCAAAGAGCGTAACGGTGGAGTAACGCGATGATCCAGAGAATGGTCGTGCGCCAGCTGGCGCTGCTGCTGCTCACCAGTCCGCTGGCGGGTCAGACGACGGCGCGGGCGCCGCAAGGTGATTTCGAGCTCGGTGACCAGATCCTGCTCGAGGTCGAGGGGGACAGCCAATTCACCCATGTCTTCAGCGTCGGACCTGGACCGGCGCTCACGATTCCGGTGATTGGCGCGATCCCGCTCAGCGGTGTTCGGCGTGCCACCGTGGAGGCGTATCTCGGGCAGCAGCTCGCGCGATATATGAAGAACCCCGTCGTCCACGCGAAGGTGCTCGTCCGCCTGGGTGTGCTCGGCGAGGTGGAGCATCCGGGGTATTACGCCGTCGCCGCCGGCGCCGTCGTGTCGGACGCGCTCATGGCGGCCGGCGGGCCCACGAAGGATGCGAAGTTCACGGCCGCGCGCATCGAGCGGGAGGGCAAGGGGCTCTACGTCGGGAACGCCTTCCAGGACGCGTTCGCGCGCGGCATGACCGTCGAGGGCCTGGGCCTGCGCACCGGCGACCGCATCATCGTGCCCCGGCGCGCCGACCCCGAATCCAAGTGGCGGATCATCGCGATCATCGCGGGGATTCCGGCGGCCATTATCATCGCCACACAGCTGCGTCGTTGACGCGATGCGGATTCTCTCCGTCGTAGGCGCACGCCCGAACTTCATGAAGCTCGCTCCTGTCGACCGCGAGCTGGTGCGACGCGGAGTCGAGCACGTGATCGTCCATACCGGCCAGCACTACGATCCGGGCATGTCGGATGCCTTCTTCGAGGAGCTATGGATCCCGGCGCCGGACCACAACCTCGGCGTGGGGTCGGGGTCGCACGCCCAGCAGACCGGGGCCGTGATGCAACGCCTCGAGCCGGTGGTCCTCGAGGTCCAGCCCGATCTCGTCCTGACGTATGGGGACGTGAACTCCACTGTGGCTGCCGCGCTCGTGGCCGCGAAGCTCCAGATGCGCGTAGGTCACGTGGAGGCTGGGCTGCGCAGCCGTGACTGGACCATGCCTGAAGAGATCAATCGCGTGGTTACGGATCGGCTGTCGGATCTGCTGTTCCTGCCGTCCCGCGACGCGGCGGCGAACCTGGAGGCCGAAGGCATTCCCGCCGACCGGATGCACTTCGTCGGCAACGTGATGATCGATACCTTGTGCTGGGCCCTGCCGCAGGCGCTGGCGCTCGACGCGCCGGCGCGCTTCGACGTGCGGGCACAGCCCTACGCCGTCGTGACCCTGCACCGGCCGGCCAACGTGGACGATCCGGCCGTGTTGCGGGAGCTGCTCGAGGCGCTGACCCGGCTCGCGGACCACGTCCCCGTGCTCTTTCCCGTGCACCCGCGCACGCGCACGCGCGTCGAGGAACTGCGGCTGCGGCCCTCAACTGAGCGGGGCCTGCGGCTGCTCGAGCCGCTCGCGTACCTGGACATGCTCAGTCTGGTCGCCAAGGCCGGCCTCGTCGTCACGGACTCGGGCGGACTCCAGGAGGAAACCTCGTTCCTCGGTGTGCCGTGCCTCACCGTGCGGCCGAATACCGAGCGCCCGATCACGTGCACGCACGGGACCAACCGCCTGGTGCAGCCACAGCGCGACGCCATCCTCGCCGCGGCCGAGCGCGGACTCGCGCGGTGCTCGCCAGCCCGACCCGTGATCGAGCGGTGGGACGGCCAGGCCGCCGAGCGGATCGCGCGGGTGGTGTGCGACGGGGAGCGTTTCGAACTGGACGGTGGGGCGACCGCGCCGGCACGCGAGCCGCGTCGGGCGGTCGCCATCCCGCAACCGCTGGGCGCGGGCTGACGCGGATCGCGAGAGACATTGTGAGAGACGTACCGAGTGTGCGTAACCTGAGGAGGTAGGTGAATGAGCGATGCAGCGACCAGCGGGGAGCGGACCGCACGCCGCTCCCCGCGGCGCTCCGTACAATGTCGCAACCCAGCCACTTCCGTCGTCGCAGGTGTGGCGCGCGCGTTCTGGTGTAGACGCGACGACTGAGGCTCCACACCTGACGCGTGCGCCGCGATGCATGACGGCGACACTGCAACGCATCTCTCGATTCCACAACAGCCTGTCGAAGCGCGAACGACTGGCACCCGTCTTGCTAGACGCCTCCCCACAGGAATCTCGAGTTGATGATCCTGCGAGGAGGCGGAGCATGCTGACACATACGATTCTGCGTTTCGGGCCCGGCTTGGCGGCCGCTGCGCTGTTGGCGATGGCGTGCCAGGACTCGACGCCATCGACTTCGGTCGCGCGCAAGCCAAACTTCTGGGCCGGGCCACCGCCGCAATGCCCCGCCGGCAAGTGGACGGGCGGCGGGCGCATCGACCCACCGGGCAACTATGATGCGGTGGACGAGACATCTGGGGGCATGCCCCCGAGATACAGCGACGGACTCCCCCCGATGAACGGGAAAGTCACCTTCGGGTTCAATGTCTTTCTCGCCGCGGATCAGAACACAGGGAAATGCTTCGTACAAAAGGGCGAGATCCAAGTCAACCATCACCCGGCGAGGGTCGCCTGGCACGTGTCTATCCACAACGGGGTGGATGACTTCGACAATGCCACCGTGTTTGCCGCGGTGTTCCCGGACAACAGTGGAAGGGGCTTCTGTGTCGTAGTGGGTCTGCCGGAGACGTTCATGACTGCGCGCGTCAACGCGAACCGCGGCTTTGAAAAGGTGCAATTCGAGGCTTGCGACAACGATCGTGGCCAGCGGCAGAACAGCCGAACGGATGCGATGCGCTGGCGGGCCAGCGGTTCTGCCAGTGGCGACGGGGGCGACACCGGCCTCACGTACTTGACTGGCGGCAACATCGTGGAGCATGGCGGGCCGTGAACGGCGGCAACATCCAGGATCATTGAGAACTTTGGAGTCATAAGGAAGGAGTGACTGATGAATGGCAAGAGCATGCATTGGGTGAGCCGCCTCGCGGTCCTCGGCCTCGCCGTCGGGCTGACGGCCGGGTTCGCGGTGGCAGGCGCTGCCCAATCGGTGAGCGGTCAGGCGTACAGCACGTACGTCAACACGCCGCTCGGTTCCAGTAGTCAGTCGCCACTGGCGGTGCTGCCGGCCGTTACGGGCACCGACGGCGCCGAAGCAGACGCCGAAGGCAGTGCGCTGAATGTCGTCGGCGCGCTCTCGTCCGATTTCCTCAACAGCATCACGTCGGGCGAAATCGGGACCGCTGAAGCGGGCGCGCAGAGCACGTCGAGCGCCGCGAGCGTGAACATCCTGAACGGGCTGATCACGGCGGATGAAGTGGTGGCCAACGTCATGAGCAGCGTCATTCAAGACGGGGCCTTCAGTAACGCCGATGGGTCGACGTTCACGAACCTCACGGTGGCCGGCCAATCGCTCTCCGGCGATCAGGCGGTGGCTCCGAATACCAACGTCAGCTTGCCCGGGGTCGGCTATGTAGTGCTGAACGAGCAGATCCCCACCGGTGACGGTGTGACGAGCAGCGGCATGACGGTGAACATGATCCACGTGTACCTGCAGAGCCTGGTCGGTGGCATTCTGAATCCGATCACCGGCCAGGTTCTCGGCGGTACGTTGCAGAGCACCGGCGAGATCATCGTAGGCTCGGCGTCGAGCGGCGCCGCCCGCTGACGCGGTTGCGCGAGCGCGATAACGTGGTGCAGTCCGTGCCGGCAACGCCTATGTAGGCAGTTATAGGATGGTCGTGGGGTTGACGTGCTGGCACTAGCCCGTGTTGCAGGGCCGCGACTCCAGCCGGCGGGCGTGTGGCGCGCGCGTTCTAGTGCGCGCGCCACGAGGTACGGCCGCACGCGTGACGCGCGCGCTGCGCTGCACGGCGGCCACAGCGTGCGTATCTCTCGATCTCACAAGCAGCTCCCGAAGCCTGGCGAATGGCATCTGTCTTGCTTTCGCGCCTCTGCAGCGGTTCGTTGACGACCCTGCTGAGGAGGCGCAGCATATGTTCAGACAGATCAAACTCGGGTTCGGGCCGGGCCTCGTGGCCGCTGCGCTGTTCGCGTGGGGCTGCGATCGACCCGCGAGCCCGGCGAGTCCCAAGCCATCGTTCTGGTCGGGTGGATCGGGGAGCTGCCCTGCCGGTGAGAAGTTCACCGGTGGCGGTCGCATCGACCCGCCGGTTGGTAAGACGACGTTCGGGTTCAACGTGCACGCGCAGGACTGGTGCGAGAGCGGGGGCCCGATCAAGGGTGAGCTCCAGACCGTGTACCATCCGACCCAGACCCTCATTCACAGCCTGACGATCGACGACTTCTTCTCGTTCGACGATCCCGGGGGGAGGGGCGGGCGGTGCGCCGCGTTCAGCGGGACGGCGCGGGTCAAGGAAGGCAATGGGAGCTGGGTGGAGAAACGCTTCGGCGCCATCGCTTGTGACAACGGCGAGCCGGGGTCGAGTCCGGGGACGGGCCCTGACCGCTATGGCATCTCGCTCGAAGGTGGCCAGGAGACCGGCGTGACGGATCTCACAGGCGGCAACATCCAGGCACATTAGGAACGTGAAAGGACGGGCCGAACAATGAGACGTTCGAGGATTCGAGCGATGCAGGTCGTGGCGGCACTGTCGCTGCCGATCGGCGTCACGGCGGCCCTCGCTCCGGTCACACCGGCGCAGTCGGTAAGCGGCAAGGCGTACGGCGCCCTCGTACAGGGCCCCGGCGGGACGCAGCAGTCCGCGCTGGCGGTGCTCCCCGCCGTGACCCCGACGGACGGTGCGATGGCGGACGGCGAGGCCGACGGCGTGAACGTGCCGGGCACCATCACCACGGAAGGTCTCACGGGCAGCACGTCGGGGTCGCTCGGAGACGCGGCCGCCGCGCAGAGCGTCGCGACGGTGTTCAACGTGAGCCTCGTGAACGGGCTGATCACCGCGAGCAGCCTCACCGCTGCGGTGAGCAGCACGAGCAGCGGTGTGTCGGCGACGAGCAACGCCCTGGGGTCGACGTTTGGGGATTTGGTGGTGAACGGCATCCGGATGACGTCGGGCGACGGCGCGATTGCGCCGAACACCCGGATGAGCCTGCCCGGCGTCGGGTACGTCGTGCTCAACGAGCAACTCCCCACGGGAGACGGCGTCCACTCGAGCGGTCTCACCGTGAACCTGATTCACGTGTACCTGCAGAGCCTGACCGGCGGCGGCTGTACGCTGCTGGGCTGTCTGCCCGGTGTGCTGACGACCACGGGCCAAATTATCGTGGGGTCCGCGACCAGCAGCGCTGCGAAGTGATGAATGGCGCAGAGCCTTGGCCCGGTCCGACCAACGGATCGGGCCGTTTCTGCGCACTGTTTTTGTGCTGGCCGCAACAGGCTGGCGCATCAAACTGTTGCATTCACGCCACACGACACTATCGTTGCGATTTTTAACATGCTGTGAGATTGATAGTTAGGACGCGCCTGCCGGCACGATACCTTGGCACTAGCCTTGCTGTTGCGCCGCAGCAACATTCCACCAGGCGAGGACCGCCAGCCATGGCCACCAAAGGCAAAGACGCCCTGCCCCCGCCGCCCGATCCTCAGGCGTTATCCGAGTCCACCGCGGCGCTGCTGCGCGAGCTGGTGGCGCACCTGCGACAGAACCGCACGCAGCTGCGCGAGGAGTGGGCGCGGCGCATCACCCGAGCCCAGCTGCTCACGGCGATGACGGAGGAAGAGATCTTCGCCGAAGCGACGTCGGTGTACGACAACTACGTCGAGGCGCTGGAGACGGGAACGTTCGAGGCGCTGCAGGCGTACGCGCGCAATCTCTCCGAGCGCATCATCCCGCGAGGCGTCGAGACGCACGAAGTCGTCGGCATCGTACTGTTGCTGCGTGACGTGCTCGCCCGCTCGCTGTTCGGCAAGTACCACGGAGACTTCGACAAGCTCAACCGCATCCTCGATGCCTACGAGCCGGCGGCAAACCGCATCGCGAATACGGTCGCCGTCGGCTTCGTGCAGGAGCGCGAGCGCATCATCCGGCAGCAGCAGGAGGCCATCCGGGAGCTGTCCACCCCGGTGCTGCAGGTGCGCGAGCGATTGCTGATTCTGCCGATCATCGGCGTCATCGACCCGCAGCGCGCGCGACAGCTCACGGAGCAGCTGCTGCGCGCCATCCGCACCAACCGCGCGAAGGTGGTCGTCATCGACATCACCGGCGTCGCGGCGATGGACTCGAACGTGGCGAACCATCTCGTGCAGACGGTCGAGGCTTCGCGCCTGCTGGGTGCGACGGTCATCGTGACCGGCCTCTCGCCGGAGATCGCGCAGACGCTGGTGACGATCGGCGTGGATCTGAGCGAGATGGCGACCGTGGGCGACCTGCAGGGTGGCATCGAGGAGGCGGAACGCCTGCTCGGCTACAAGGTCGTCCCGCAGGAAGACGTGGCTCCGAAGGCGTGAGTCGACCCCCCACTCCGGCGACGGAGGGCGTGTGGAAGTCCCGATCCTGAAGCAGGGCCACTACCTGATCGCGTCCATCCAGTCGGCGCTCACGGACGCCGATCTCTCGCAGCTGCGCGAGGCGCTGATCGAGCGCGTCGGACGGTTCCGGGCCCGGGGCGTGATTGTCGACGTGACGGCGCTCGACGTGATGGATTCGTTCGCCGTCCGGACGCTGCGCGACATCGCCCACATGGCACGACTGCGCGGCGCGGAAACCGTGATCGTGGGGATTCAGCCCGAAGTCGCGTTCGCCATGGTGCAGCTCGGCTTGACCCTCAAGGGCGTGTCGACTGCGCTCGATCTCGAGGAGGGCCTGGCCTTCCTCGACCGGCAGGCGCAGCTCCGCATCGAGCGTGGCTCGGGACGCATCGACCGTGGCTGACGAGCTGCTGATCCCGATTGCCGCCGACGTCGACGTCGTCACCGCCCGGCAACGCGGGCGGGATCTCGCGGCCGAGGCGGGGTTCTCGAGCGGGGATCAGACGGTGATTGCTGCCGCCATTTCCGAGATCGCGCGCAACATCCTGAATTACGCCAAACGCGGGGAAGTGGCGTTGAGCATCGTGACCAACGGCGATCGCCAGGGCGTCGTCGTCGTGGCGCGGGATCAGGGGCCGGGGATCCGGGACGTCTCGCGCGCGCTCGAGGACGGCTACTCGACGTCCGGCGGCTTGGGACTGGGGCTCCCCGGTGCGCGGCGCCTGATGGATGATTTCGACGTGAGCTCGAGCGTCGGCAAGGGAACCACCGTCACGATGAAAAAATGGCGACGCATGAATGCCTGAGGCGTTCGTGACCGCGCGGGCGTTGATCGAGTGGGGCGTCGCCTCGCGGGCCCTTCCGGGCGAGGCGCAATCGGGCGACCTGCACTGCGTCAAGCAGATCGGGACGGGTGTGCTCGTGGCCGTCGTGGACGGGCTCGGCCACGGCGCTGAGGCGGCGACGGCGGCACAGGCCGCGGTGGCCGCGCTCGAGCGGCACGCGACCGAATCGCCGATGCCGCTCTTCGAGCGCTGCCACCGGGCACTTCATGGGACGCGCGGTGTCGTGATGAGCGTAGCGTTGTTCGCCCGACCTGACCGGTCGATGACGTGGCTCGGCGTCGGCAACGTCGAAGGTCTGCTGCTCCGCGGCGACGGTGCGGCGCGCTCGGGCGCCGCCCGGCAAAGTCTGGTCACGCGCGGCGGCATCGTCGGCTCGGAGCTGCCGCGGCTACACCCGGTCGTCCTCCCGGTCGCTCCCGGCGATACGCTCATCTTCGCCACCGACGGCATTCGGGACGGCTTCGCCGAGGGGCTGGCGCCCGAGGCGACCCCGCAACAGCTCGCCGATGGGATCCTCGCTCGGCACGGCAAGGGCACGGATGATGCGCTCGTGCTCGTCGCCCGGTACCTGGGCGGCGTCGGCCCGAGGGGATGATTCCACCGATTCGCATGGAGCCCTCGGTCCCGTCCGCAGTGCCGGGTAAGGAGGAATTGGCGCTCTTGCGGATTCTCGTAGTCGCCGGTGAGGGCGCGAGCGCGGGGGGTGTGCTCCAAAACCTGCGGCAATGGGCCGACGACGGTCGGCTCGAGGTCGACACCGCGCCGGATCTGCCGCGCGCGGTGCGGCAGCTCGCCGGCCAGCGTTGGGACGTGGTGCTGGCCGTGCTGGGCGAGCACACGGACGACGACCTGACCTGGTGGGTCGACACGTTGCGGGGGGCGACGGGGAGCCCGCGACTCATCGCGGTCGCGCAGGCCCCGTCGATGGGTCTCGTGCTGCGAGCGGAAAAGTCGGGCGTGCTCGACGTCCTTTCCCTGCCGCTGCGCCGCGAGGAGCTGGTGCGCGCGCTCGAACGGCTCCGGTCCGTGGCCAGCGAGACCGCGGTCCCGCTCCCGTTCGTCGAGCCGCACGCGGTCGGCCCGTACGCGCTGGTCGGCCAGAGTCCCGCCATGCTGGACGTGTACAAGCTGCTGGCCCGGGTCGCGGGGAGCTCCGCCACGGTGCTCGTCCAGGGGGAGTCCGGGACGGGCAAGGAGGTCGTCGCCCGCGCCATGCACCTGAACGGACCGCACGCGTCGGGCGCGTTCGTCGCGGTCAACTGCGCCGCGATCCCCGAGAACCTGCTCGAGAGCGAGTTGTTCGGTCACGAAAAGGGCGCGTTTACGGGCGCCGTCACTCGCAAGATCGGGCGCTTCGAGCAAGCGGGAAGCGGTACCCTGTTCCTCGACGAGATCGCCGACATGAGCCTCGCGCTGCAGGCGAAGATCCTGCGCGCGGTGCAGGAGCGCGAGATCGAGCGGGTGGGGGGCGGCGAGACGATCCCCATCGACGTGCGCCTCATCGCGGCCACCAACCGCGATCTCAAGGAGGCGATCAAGCAGGGGCGCTTCCGCGAAGACCTGTACTATCGCCTCGCGGTCGTCACGATCCGGCTCCCGACGCTCGTGGAGCGGGGAGACGATCTTGTGTTGCTCACCGCCTACTTCGTCCGCCAGTTCGCCGACCGCTACGGCAAGGGGATTCACGCGAT
>WNFY01001246.1_pt1 | contig 24000 bp, 19 predicted proteins | sample 5400091 | NCBI WGS metagenome assembly WNFY01 (sample SAMN13153364, study PRJNA577476) | soil metagenome | isolation source: 60 cm soil or saprolite under grassland replicate 1 | place: USA:California | collected 2016-06-15 | reverse complement strand
CGCCCGCTTCATTTTCAATCAGAGAAATTGTGCGTGCTAAAACTTTTGTATTACCTTTTTGCAATTGTTGCAGAGAAATCATAATCAGTTAAATAGAAAATATTCAGCATAAATGTAGGTCATCAATTCTTTTAAACAAATCTGTTTGAAAAAGGAAATCTGGCGGAAGAAATAAATTATATGTTTAAGAAAATCTTGAACCAACAGTATGAATAAGTACCAAAACAAACCATTACATTTAGAAATAAATCGTTAATAACCCTTGCAAATTTGGGTTTGTATTTTGCCGATGCAATATTTGCAGAAAAGATAATTTTTAAAGTCAATGCTTATATCGGTTGTTATCATAGCAAAAAATGAAGCGAACAATATTGCTGCATGTATTGAAAGCGCCGGTCTTATAAGCGATGACATTATTGTTGTTGATTCAGGAAGTAATGATGGCACACAGGAAATAGCGCTTAAAGCCAATGCCTCCGTGCATCTTATTACATGGCAGGGATATGGAAATTCGCGCAACACAGGTGCGAATCGCACAAAGTATGACTGGGTATTTGCGCTGGATGCAGATGAAAGAATTTCAAAAGGACTTGCCAGTGCAATTAAAGAAATTGGCAATCCTCCGCAACAAATGGTTTATGGATGCTGGCGGAGAAATTATTATGGTAAAAAAGTATTGCATTATGGCGAATGGGGTAACGATACCATTTACCGGTTATATAATAAAAATTATGCACGCTGGGATGATGCAATGGTACACGAATGCCTCACCGCAAAAAACATTGAAAAAAAATTGTTGCCCGGTTATATAGAACATTATACAATAAAAAATCTGCAGGAATTTCGTGTTAAACTTGAACAATATGCAGATTTGCAGGCACGCAACTTTTATGAACAAGGTAAGAGAGCAAGTTTTTTTAAACGGTTTTTTTCGCCGGCAGTCAATTTTATGTCAGGCTATGTTTTAAAACTTGGTTTTCTTGATGGATATGCAGGGTTTGAAATTGCAAAAATGAATGCACATTATACATGGTTAAAATATAATCTTTTGTACAACATGTATAAAAGATGAAACAGGTTTGTTATGACAAATTTTATTCCCATATTTCCTTTAAGTATCGTAGTGTTTCCCGGCGAGCAGCTTAATCTGCACATATTTGAAGAGCGATATAAACAATTGATCAATGAATGCCACACTCAAAAAAAAGCTTTTGGTATACCCTCAGTAATTAATGACAGCATTGGCGAAATGGGAACGCTTGTTAAAATATCCGAAATAGTAGAAGTGTATGATGACGGGCGTATGGATATGCGTGCCGAAGGTGTAAGCGTGTTCAGGATACTTGAAGTGGTGAAACAAATACCCCATAAGTTATACAGTGGTGCTATTGTAAATTATCCGCATAATGAAACATACCGCCAGGTGAATATGATGCGACAGGTAGTTACTGCTCTGCGCGAATTGCACCGCCTGCTTAATGTAAGCAAAGAGTTTGATAAAGCCGATGAGCAATTATCCAGTTACGATATTGCACATCATGCAGGCTTAACCGTTGAAGAAGAATATGAACTGCTTGGTTTGCTGCGCGAAGATCAGCGACTTGAATATTTGAAAAGGCATTTGCAAAAAATACTTCCCATGGTGGCAGGCATAGAAGCAATAAAAGATAAGATACAACTCAACGGCCATTTCAGAGAATTGAAGGGATTTAATTTATAGGTTGAGAGTTATAGTTGCAAATTGCAGGTTGCGGGCTTGTTTTCAGATTTCAGATTTTTTGTTTTTTGTTTTTTGTTTCTTGCAATTTTATGGAACAAGCTTTTTTATGGTGCCTCATTGCGTCACTCCTTTGTACATTCTGATTTTTATTGAACAAATTGTTTTTTCATTTCCACATTAGCATATTTCCACATTTTAGCTCATAGCTCTTTCATAATTTAGCGTCCATTATGCAAACTACTCTCTGCTTCGATCTTGGAAATACACGTTTGAAATGTGCAGTATTTAAAGGTGATGATCTTGCTGATATGCTTGTGCTGGCAAATAATGATGTGGAAACTATTCAGCATCTTATCTATCAATACAAACCCACGTACTCTATTGTTGCATCTGTCGTTAATCATGATCCGGAAATTGAAACGCTTCTTTTATCTGCAACAAAATTTCACAAGCTTACTTATGAAAGTAAACTGCCATTCACTATACAAGTTAGCAAACCCGAAACAATAGGTGCAGACAGGCTTGCTCTTGCAGCCGCAGCAGTACATCTGTATCCGCAAAAACATAATCTTGTAATAGGACTTGGTACTTGCATCACTTTTAATTTTATAAATAAATTTCATCAGTTTCTTGGTGGCAGTATTTCACCCGGGCTTGAGATGCGTTTCAAGGCAATGAATGAATTTACAGCAAAGCTTCCGCTGGTAAAACCTGATTGGAATTTTCCTCTTGTTGGTTATGATACAAGAACAAATTTATTAAGCGGAGTAATAATGGGAATGAGCAAAGAGATAGATGGAATCGTAGATGAATACGCTTTTAAATACAGCAACTTTAACGCGCTTTTAACCGGGGGTGATATGGCCTTTTTTGTACCTCATCTCAAAAACAAGATATTTGCAGACCCTCATTTAATCTATAAAGGTCTGTATGCAATCAGTAAAACGAATAATTTATAACAGCGTTGTTTCAGGATTGGCTTTGTTGTTTTGCTTTCATCTTTCAGCCCAGGAAAATTCACCTTTTTCACGATATGGTTTAGGCGATATTTATCCCCCCCAAAATATAGTTACACGAGGAATGGGAGGTGTATCTGCTGCTTATTCAAATGAGCAGGCATTGAATACTGTTAATCCCGCTTCTTACAGCGCTATGCGGTTTGTAAATGTATTTGGTGGTTCAAACGGTGCTTATGTAACATATGATTTTGGTTTATCTGTTGATGCAAGAACCTTGCGGAGTGCAGTTCCTTCTGCAAGTTATAAATCAACCAATTTTATTCCTTCTTATTTACAGTTTGGTATTCCTTTAGGTGCAAAATCTTTTTTTAGAAAAAGAGGTGCTGGTCTCGTCGTTGGCCTCAGGCCCGCCACACGTATCAATTATAGCGTGCAGACAACAGAAACTGACAGTAGTTTTAATAAACAAACTTTGTATGAAGGTGAAGGAGGTTTAAACCAGGCTTTTATAGGTTTAGCCAAGCGTTGGAATAATTTCAGCATAGGATTTAATGCAGGATATGAATTTGGAAAAAAGGAAACTAGTACCAAAACTATCCCTATAAATGATACTGTTCATTACTATAAATCCAATTTCTCGGCGACTACAAATTTTCACGGATTCTTTCTTACACCTGGTATTTCTTATAACATAAAATTGAATGAAGTAGAATTAAAAAACAAAAATTATAAAGAGGCATATTTTCTTGCTCTTGGTGCTTCTGGCACATTAGAACAAAAATTGTCTGCCAGTACAAATAATCTTCGGGAAACTTTTGAATATAGTGAAAGTTCAGGCACAGTGCCTATTGATACTATTTCTGAAATAAGTGATCAGCGTGGTCATATCACTGTACCGCTTACCTACAATGCCGGTATTATGCTTAGTAAAAAATATGTTACAACTGGTGGAGATGCATTTGCTACGAAATGGGCAATTGGGGCAGATTACTCGGCAGGGCAATGGACAGATTACCGTTATTATAACAAGCCCGATCAATTGATAAATAACTGGATAATAAGAGCCGGTGGTGAATTTACACCATCACTGACAAGTACTAATTTATGGAACCGTTCAACTTATCGTCTTGGTTTTTATACCGGCAAGGATTATATAAATGCTGACGGCAATGAATATAAAGTGCAAGCGGTTACATTTGGTTTTGGCTTTAGCCTGAGACGCTGGAACAGTTACGACAGACAATCTACCATGATAAATACTGCAATTGAATTTGGCAAAAGAGGGAGCAATGTTAATAATGTAATTGAAAACTTCTTCAAAATTTCACTTGGTTTATCTTTGGCAGATCTTTGGTTTTCAAGACACAAATATGATTAACAGAAACCTGCATATTTCTTTTTTAAAAGCAGCCATCATCACAGGCTGCTTTTCTATGTATAGTTGTGAAAATAGCATGCAGGAAGTGCGAAATTTGGGTACAAAAAAAATAGGCGTAAGTGTAGCAGAAAATGTAGAAAGTTATATGAGCCAGAATGCAATAGTAAAAGCGAAACTTACTGCACCGTTAATGATACAGACAGAAACAGATACTGCCGTTGTTGAATTTCCGAAAACACTTCATGTAGATTTTTATGATGACAGTACAAACATTGAAAGCCGTTTGTTCGCCAAATATGGAAGATATCTTAAAACGCAGGAAAAAGTATTTTTAAGAGATAGTGTTGTTGTGTTTAATATAAAAGGCGATACATTGTTCGCAAATGAATTGTGGTGGGACAAGGACAAAGAAATATTTTATACGGATAAGCGTGTAGTGATAAGACAACCCTACAACCAGGAGTTTGTAGGGAGAGATGGAATGGAGGCCGACCAATCATTTAAAAGCTGGACATTGTTTAATGGTTCAGGTTTAAGAAGCGTTCCCGACAGCACGCTTGCTACAAAAGGTGCATCCGATAGCACGCTTGCTCCGAAAAGAGTTCACGATACAACACTCGCTCCAAAAAGAATCCCTGATACAACACTTGCTCCAAAATAAATTTCACATCTAAGAATTGAATATTTTCCTGTCTTCTTATTTATCATTCATAATTCGCTGTTCGATATTTAAACTGGTTTTACTGAGCATTGCACATTGAATATTGCTTATTGAACATTCTCCTTTTCTTCTTAATCATCATTCCATGTTTCCTGTTTGATATTCAAACTGGTTTTATTAAGCATTGCACATTGAATATTGCTTATTGAATATTCCTTCCAGTGTCTTCTTCTTATTCAAAAATTATTTTTTAATTAAAGGCGATGCAGCACTTTTGAAGTTTAATAAGACTATATTTTTGATAGTATAACATTATTATGCTTAATAAAGCTGATAGCTGCAGGCCTTGAGCTTTGAGCAATGAGTTAAGCATTGAAGTTTTATGGTTCATAATTATATTCTAATAGAAACCGAACTTATTTTTTTGTAACAATAAATGATGCTATTTAATCAGAATGATGAAAGAAATGCGACGCAAGGGACGATGCTATGAAAGAGAAAAGCCGGTATCATAAAGACAATAGGCAATAAGAACAGGCAACAAGTAACAAGTAATAAAAAAATTTAAGCAATAGTTGTAAATCATAATCGTAAAATCAGAAATCACAATGTGTTTATCCACTGCTGTTAATAATAAAGTAATGAGTAAATTTTTTTTGTAATATAATTGATATGTAACTTCAAAAAACCTTTATACTTATGCGCTGGAGAAAATTTAACGGAGAAACAATTCATTTGCCTATTAAAGATGCGGTAGAAGAGGCAATAAAAAAAGAAACTTCAAAAGGCATTCATCTGAAAGTTTGTATTGGTACAGACAGCCAGGTAAAAGGCAACGAAACAGAGTTTGCAACTGTAATCGTTTTTTTGCGTGAACACAATGGCGGGTTTATGTACATCCACAATGAAAAAACAAAACAGCAGTTTAACATTAAAGAACGAATGTTGTTTGAAGTTGCAAAGAGCATTGAGATTGCTTATGAGCTATGTAATTTATTTATACAGTATGATGTTGACATGGAAGTACATGCTGACATTAACACCAACCCTCAATTCAAAAGTAACGACGCGCTTCGTGAAGCAATGGGTTACATCCTGGGCATGGGCTTTGCATTCAAAGCCAAGCCCGAAGCATTTGCCAGCAGTTGCTGCGCAGATAAAGTATGCAATTAATTATTTAAACCTTCCCTTCCGAAAGATTATCCAATGGCAATTAAAAACTGCTGTTAAGCCTTGTCTTCCCTTCTCTAATTTTCTTCTCCTGTAAGAACTTCATTTATTTATTTCACAGGTAGTTCATTTCGGGTATTGTAAAAATATCTTTAAAGATTGTTTTATCATACTGAAGCTAAATAGTTTAAGCGTATTAGGTGTAATGAATAAAAATAGTGTTCGCAATATGGCATTGGCTTTGCTTATAATGGTAGGAAATATTCAACAGAAAAATAATTCACATGTGGATGAGAAAAATTTTTTATCAAATACTCGTTTTGTTTTTTATATGCCTGGCCTGTGAAAATAAAATAAAAACAAGAGAGCCAAATAAAAAAGTAGTTGTAGATAGTACTATAACAGCTGCTACCGCATTTAACAATCTTTTTTTAGACAGCGCAAAAATTCAGAAATTTCTTGACAAAGATTCTGAGTATATTATTTATCAGCAACAATATATTGATTTTTATAAAAAAAGAAATTTTGAATATGCATGGTTTGATAAAACCGGCATTAGTGAACAGGCGAGTAATTTTATGAACCTGCTGAACACCACTATCATTGAAACAAATGACAGCAGTTTATACAACAAAAAGCTTGTAACATTGTACAACAATTTTGTTACTGATTCTTCAAAACACCTTGAATCTTCTCCTCTGCAAACAGAACTGTATTTAACAGGTCAATTCTTTGCTTATACCTCCAAAGTTTATAATAATAACAATATTGATGCTACGGAATTAGGATGGTTTATTCCAAAAAAGAAATTTGATTTTACAACTCTTGTTGATTCAGTCATTATTTCAAAAGGGAAAGGAGAAGACCGGTATTTGCCGCTGAACAAACAATACAAACAATTACAAACGGCGCTTACAAAATATTATAATATCCGAAAGAATAATTCATGGGATTCTATTGCTGAACCAAAAAGAAAATATAAACCGGGGGATTCTTCTGTTGCTATTACACAAATAAAACAGCGCCTCTTTCTGCTCGGTGATATGCCACAGCAGGATACAACGAAGCACTATGATACGGCCCTTGCAGAAGGCATAAAATCTTTTCAGCACAGAATGGGTCTGGAAGAAACCGGCATTATAGATAAAGGCACAATGAAGGAATTAAATTATCCGGTAAAGGAAAGAATAAAACAAATATTTATCAATCTTGAACGGGTTCGCTGGATGCCCGCTGAAAGCAATTCAAACTATATTTTAATAAATATTCCCGAATACAGATTGTATGTGTATGACAATGGCAGAGTGCAGTTTGATATGAATGTGATTGTCGGTAAGGAGGGAACAGGCACTGTTATTTTTACAGGTAATTTAAAGTATATCGTTTTTAGTCCTTACTGGAATGTGCCTTCCAGCATTGTGAAAAAAGAGACTCTGCCAGCAATAGATAGTGCTCCAAATTATCTTGAAGAGCAAGATATGGAAATTACAGGTTACAGCAGTGAAGGCGAACCCGTTATTCGTCAAAAACCTGGTGAAAAAAATTCTCTTGGGCGGGTTAAATTTTTATTCCCGAATAATTACAATATTTACCTGCACGATACACCTTTTAAAGATTTGTTTTCGATGCAAAGCAGGAGCTTTAGCCATGGGTGCATACGCCTTGAAGATGCTACAAAAATGGCGTTGTATTTATTAAGAGACCAACCTGAATATACACCAGAAAAAGTAGATTCGCTCATGCATCTTGATCATGAAAAATGGGTAACACTCAAAAATCCTATTCGTGTTTCCATAAGTTATTTTACTGCGTGGGTGGATAAAGATGGAAAATTAAATTTCAGAAAAGATATCTATAATCATGACGAGGATATGGCGAATAAACTTTTTGTGAAGGGATAATTTTTATTATGGAGAGGATGCTTTTTATTATGTACCCGGCAATTGTATTTCATGGTATCATTTCTTGCGTCGCACTCTTGTACATTCAGTCCGGAGGTCAGCAAGACCAAAGGTCCAAAGACGATGATACTCTAATTACTTTCTGACTTTCCCGACTTTACTGACTTTCCGACTTTCCGACTTTACTGACTTTCCAACTAACTCGTTACATTCGCAAAAACAGAATGCATATGCAATTGATAGAAGTGAACAATGCTTCCACCTCAAAGGATTTTATACAAGTGAATGTTTTAATGAATAAAAATAATTCCAATTATATCCGTCCTCTCGATAATGATGTGAATGATGTTTTCAATCCCGCGAAAAATAAAAATTATAAATATGGTGAAACAAAACGATGGATATTGAAAGATGATAACGGCAAACTGCCTGGACGCATTGCAGCTTTTACACATTCAAAATATATAAACAAAGGAACTGATTATGCAACAGGCGGCATTGGTTTTTTTGATTGCATCAATGATCAACCTGCTGCAAATAAATTATTTGATGCTGCAAAAGAATGGCTGCAAAGCAAGGGTATGGAAGCAATGGATGGTCCTATAAATTTTGGCGACCGCGATAAATGGTGGGGATTGATGGTTGAAGGTTTTGACAGAACTCCAATCTATGGTATGCCTTTTAATCCCTCTTATTATGAGCAATTATTTAAAGACTATGGTTTTCAAAATTATTATAACCAGTATTACTATGCAATGAATGTGGATGATCCTTTGCCATCACGGTTTCCTGAACGTCATGCAAAATTCAAAGCTAAAGCGGATTACAGTGCAAAACATATCAGCATAAAAAATCTGGAGAAGCATGCTGCTGAGTTTGCAACAGTGTATAATTCAGCATGGGCACAGCATGGCGAGGCAAAAGAAATTACCAAAGAACAAGTGATGAAATTATTTAGCAAGATGAAGCCTATTATGGATGAAAGATTGATATGGTTTGCCTATTATAAAAATGAACCGATCGGCATGTGGATCAATATTCCTGATTTGAATGAATATTTCAAATACTTCAATGGCAGATTCGGCTTACTTCAAAAACTGCGCCTGGTATGGATGAAAAAAAATGGAGTATGCAAAAGGTTTACAGGCGTTGCATTTGGTATTGTGCCTAAATTCCAGTCATTAGGCATTGATTCATTTCTAATTTATGAAGGCGCATTGTTAATTATGAGTAATCATTTATATGATATTTACGAAATGGGCTGGGCTGCTGACTGGAACCCGAAGATGCTTAACATCTATAAAAATCTTGGCGGCAATCAAAGCAGAAGAATGATTACATACCGTTATATATTCGATACGAATAAACATCCTTTTGAAAGACATCCTGTGATGGAATATAAGTAGAAGATACAAGAACAAGAAGCAAAAAATAAATGCAAGAACAAGAATAGGAAAAAATCCAAATATGAAATCCAAAATGTGAAATGAGTTATTGACAGAATAAAAACTAATGGACAGAACTACAAATTGTAAACTATAAACTACAAACTATTACATCTTTTGTTCAAGTGTCCATATTGCCGTTTCTCTTATTCCGTCATGATAAGATGTGGGTTCAAAATTGAACGCTTTATTAAATTTTGCAGAATCAAACAAATAGGGAAATTCGTTCTGGTAGAGCATTTCAATCAACTCTTTTATCTCTCTGTTAAATAAACCCACTAACTGCATCATCAATTTGGAAAGCACTATGTAACCATCACTCGCCTGCATATCTTTTGCAGCTTCCTTAATAAATTCTTCACCGGTTAATGGATTATTTGCAGTAGGCATATGCCATGTTTGCCCGAATGCATCTTCTTTATCAGCAAGCAAGCACAATGCCTCTGCTGCATCGGGAACATAAGTAAGTGAATGCGGCACCTTTACATTTGCAAGCCACTGCGCTTTTTTATCTTTTCTAAGATTTTGAAATACGAGTAAATTAAGAACACTTGTAGTAAAACCAACAGGCCCATAAAAATCTGCGGCTCTTGCAATCATAGCTTCTATATTCCCTGCCTTCATTTCATTTAACAGTTGTGTTGCTATTGTTGCACGCAATTCTCCTTTTTTACTAACAGGGTTAAATGGTGTTTGTTCTGTCATTACACCATCAACTTTTCCATAAATATATACATTGTCGAAGAAGATAAGCTTACAGTCAGTTGCTTTGCATGCATTGATCACGTTTGTCATAATCTTTGGCCAGCTTACACGCCATACACGAATATCATATTTCAAACCTATCAGCAAGTACACGACATCAGAGCCCTTTACCGCATTTAATGTTTGTTCATAATTTGTAACATCCGCTGCAACAGCTTCAATATTTGCCAGCGATTTTCCTTTTCTTGATACCAGTCTTACTCTTTCATTTTTCTTTAACAACACAGGAACTAACTCGTTTGCAACTGAACCGCCTGCACCAAGAATCGTATGTAGTTTCATAGGTTAGTTTAAATAAGAAATTAAATTTTTATTTTTATTTTTTAGACCCGGCTTTTACAGTGATATAAAATATTTGTTCCGCACTTTAACATACAACATTTTTCAGCAACGATTGTTGCAATTTATTTTTGAAAAAAGCAACAATGCAAAGCACGTAAATTTTATTGTGACTTCGCGATGGTGAATAGAATTATTAAAGTGTAAGAGTGCGACGCAACCGAAGCCTCAATTTATTTTTATAAGCCAGGTTCATGCATAGCATTCTAAGAATAAAAAATATTATCGTTTAAAAGTACTCTAACTCCTTTATAAAGGAATGCTCACACCATGCTCGATAAAAGTTTGTCCATTTACTTTCACCTCATTTTCATTTGTGTCATGTATTACTTTTGGCGCTAATAATTTATACAATACCGGTGTCACTACTCTTGTTAATAATGTTGAACTGATAAGTCCGCCAATTATTACCAACGCGAGCGGTGAATACAACGGATTTTTTTCGAGCACCAAAGGTAATAGACCGCCGATTGCAGTAAGCGTTGTAAGGATTATTGGTATAAAACGTGTTTCACCGGCTTCTTCAATTGCGCTGTTAATGCTTTTACCGTTGCGTCGCAATTGATCGGTGTAATCAACAAGGAGGATCGAATTCTTTACTTCGATGCCCACCAGTGCGATTAAACCAATCACCGCAACAAACGAAAATGTATTGCCCGACAACAACAGTGCAAACACCGCACCGATGATGCCAAGCGGAATCACTGATAACACAATAAGTGTGCCTTTGAATGTTTTGAATTCTAAAATCAATATGCCGAGTAAACCAAAAATGGTGATGAGTATAATGGTGCCAAGCCCACCAAAGCTTTCCTGGCTTGCTTCTATATCACCGGCTGCAACATAAGAAGCATTTTTTGGAAACTTCATTTGATCCAGTTGTTTTAAAATTCCGCTTGTAACTTTTGCGGTATTATAACCACTCTGCACAAATGCGGTTACAACGGTATAACGATCTTTATCGTAATGCTTGATAGTTGTTGGTGAAGTTTGAAATTCGATATCAGCCAATTGGCTAAGCGGTACTAATGCACCACTGTAAGAAGCCACATAAATTTTTTTGAATACATCAAAAGTTTGTTTGTTGTCACGCGGAAGTGTAATGTTGATGTTGTAATCATCACCGTTGTCTTTTCTGAATGTGCCAATGTTTAAACCCGTTACTGCCATGCGAATTGTTCTGTCTATTTCACTTACTGCTACTCCCGACATTGCAGCTTTTTGTTTGTTTACATTTATCCTAATATCTGTTTTTAAAATAGTAAGATCATTATTTACATACATAGTGCCGGGAGTATGTTTCAGCAAATCTTCTACTTTAAATGATAATGCTCTCAATGTATCGAGGTCTTCACTAAACAAGCGGATTGCAATAGGAGCTTCAATTGGAGGGCCTTGCTCAAAATCTTTCACTTCAATTTTTGCATTTGGATAATCTTTGAATTTAGTGCGCAATTCATCAATTAATTTTCTTTTTTGTTCGGGTGGCGTATTGTTTAACTGAACAAATATTTGTGCAGTGTTGTCTGCATTGCCCACCGGTACTACATTATAATAGATGCGTGGATTTCCATGACCCACGTTGGCAGCATAATTCTTTAAGTCAGGAATATTTTTGATATTGGCTTCTACATGTCTTGCAACAGAATCAGTAGTTGCAAGGCTTGTTCCCAATGGTGTTTCTATATTTATCATGAACATTGGTTTTTCTGATGCAGGAAAAACGCTAAAACCCACAACAGGAACCAATACGAGTGAACCTGCAAAAATTAATAAAGCGATGAGCAATGTGATATAAGGTTTTGCCAATGCACGGTGTAATAATTTTCTGTAAGAACCGCTTACCAATTTTTTTAAACCACGTAAAAACAAATTGCCTTCCGGATTTTCACGGTTGCTCAGTATTCTGCTTGAAAGAAAAGGAATAATTGTTAATGATACGAACAATGAAGCCAGCACTGTGGCAACAACTGCTGCAGGTAAGCTGCGTATAAAATCTCCTGCTCCTTCGGGTAAAAACAGTAATGGAAGAAATGCAAAGATGAGTGTTGCCGTACAACCTAATACTGCTAATCCAATTTGTTTGGTTGCAACCATTGCAGCCTGGCGTTTGGTATAACCCATCCGTAAATGGCGCTCAATATTTTCTACAACCACAATGCTGTCATCAACAAGCAAACCCAATGCTACTACAAACCCTACGATGCTTAATTGATTTATTGTAAAGCCGGATACATCAAGCAGAAACAAACCTATGGCAAGTGACAAAGGGATAGATATCATTACAACTATGCTCGCTCTGAAACCCAGTGGCAACAAGGTTAGCAGCACAAGAAAAATTGCTATACCAAAATCACGCTCAAAATGACCAAGCCTTGTGCGCACACTTTCTGCATTATTAAAACTCTGCTCATATTTAATATTTTTTGGTAAAGTTTTTTGAAACTGATCAAGCACAGGCTGCATTTCTTTTTCCACATCAAAAATATTGGTACCCATTTTTCTGCTTGCAGTTACAAACACACCGCGTTTGCCATTCAATCTTGCAATATAATTTTGCTCATCATAATCAAATGATACGTCTGCAATATCTTTTACATAAACAGATTTACCATTAACACTCGTAACAATTGTATTCTTTATTTCATCAACCGATTTATAATCGCCACTTGTTTTGATATTGTATTTTTTTGTTCCCATATCAATGCTGCCGCCGGGAATATTTACATTCTCATTTTGAATAGCGCCAATCACACGGTTTAATGCAATTTTATTTTGTGTCATCTTTTCAAGGTTCAGTGAAATGCGAACCTGCTGCAGCGGAAATGCCCAGTTATCAACGTTCTTCAGGGATTTTATTTTTTCAAGATTCTCTTTCAGTTTCTTGCTCCGTTCTTCAAGATCATTGTATGGCGTTGTTTCACTCATAAGTGCAACCTGCATAATGTTTACATCGCTCGGACTAAATTTCAGGATGTCGATATCCTGTATTTCTTTTGGCAGATCACCACGAATTGCATCCATTTCACGAACAAGGTCCTGGTACTTTTTCTCGGGATCAGTTTCATATTTAAATTCTACAGTGATCACACCAAGGCCATCATCCATTTTTGAAACGATCTTTTTTATATCATCCAGTTCATTTATTTTTTTCTCAACTGGGTCAATCACGAGTTGTTCCATATCTTGCGGGCTCGTACCCGGGTAAATCACTACTACATTGAATTGCGGCGCCTGGAAATCCGGGTCTTCACCTCTTGGCATATTGAACAAAGAGTTAACGCCAATCGCAATCAGCATAACAAACACAATTAATGTGAACTGGTAATTTTTTACTGCGAAGTCAGTTATTTTCATAAAAAGAAGTTGAGACAGCCCCTAATCCCTAAAGAGGGATTGAAAAGCCTGTTAATAAAATTTAGTTGCGTATTTTTTCGGAATATTTATCCGCGGATGCTGTGCATGAGCCCAACTGCATTACTAATATTAATCTTTGTTGCGTCGCACTCTTGTACTTGTGAATGGTGAATGGTGAGGATAATCCTTATTCACTAATCATTTTCGATAGCTATCAAGATTATCATTTTCAAAAGATGAATAATGAATAGAACCTACAAGTGAGTGACACAACGGAAGATTATAAAAGAACTAAAGCCTGGTTCAAAAGAATTATTATTCTAAAAGAATTAATCAGTGTTCACAAGTTTCACTTTTGAATTTTCTGTGAGATAACTTACACCATCAGTTATTACATCGCTTATGTTTTCAAGACCACTGCGAATAGCTACTTTATCTTTTTCAATAAATGCAATCTGCACCGGCTTTTTAGTAACTGTTTTTTTATCATTGTTTAATACATATACAAACCCTGTTTTATCATTTGCTTCTGCTAATGCTTCAATAGGTATCATACTTATTTTTTCTTTTGCGCTGGTGCTGAGTTGAATGGTACAAAACAAACCCGCGGCAAACTTTTTATCACCTGGCAATACCTTTACTTCAATTTCATAAGTGCCGCTGTTTGCGTCCGCAGCTTCTGCAATTTTGTTGATGAAACCTTTAAATAAATTAGTTGGATAAGCATCAATATGCACATTGGCTGCATCACCTTTTTTAAGCAATGCCCAATCTTTATCGCTCACACCAAAACGTACCACCCAATCATTGTTTGAAGTTCCATTCATCATAAGCACACCTGAACCCGCGGAAGCAAACTCACCTTCATTCATTAGTTTACTGATAATGGTTCCGTCTTCTGTCGCTCTTATTTGTGCATATTGCTGATTGAATTTTGCAATGCGTAAATTTTCATGCGCAACACTTTGTTGCGTTTGAGTGTTTTGATATTGCTCGAGTGTTGCCGCAGTGTCTTCATACAAACTTTTTACACGGGCAGCATCACGGTTTGTTTTTTCAAGATTTTGTGAAGCCTGCTGCACCTGCGCGTTGATTTCTGTAAGATCAAGCGCTGCAAGCAATTGACCCTTGCTTACGTGATCACCTTCTTTCACATAAATCTTCGAAATGATGCCGCCTATTTTGAATGAAAGTTTTGCTTCGCTTGTTGTAGCGAGTGTTCCTGAATATTCAAGAGCAGGCGCATAATTTGTCAGTGTAACAGGTTTTGTTCTTACCACTACTGCTTCTTCTGTAGTATTTGATTGTGCTTTGTTTTCACTGCAACCAGTAGAAGTGAATACTGATGCGAAAATCAAAAGTGAAGCAAGAGAAAAAATTATCTTTTTCATAAAACAGTTTTTATAAGTTAAATTCATTATTAATTCGCGGATCAGGTGGATCAAAATAAATCATAGTAGATAATTATTCAGGCAATTGGTAAGTTGCCATTGCTCTTTCCAACTCTGCCGATTTATTTAAAACAGTAAGTTGGGCAAGTGAATATTTTATTTCAGCGTTTGTCATTTGTGTGCGTGCATCTGTCAGTTCAATTTGCAATGCCTGCCCTTGCCTGTAACGGCTTTCTGCTAAACGATACACTTCTCTTGTACTGACAACTTCATCGTTTGCGCTGTGAATGGCAGCAATTGCGGATTGATAAGAATTGTATGCAGTGGTTACCTGCAACAACAATTGCTTCTCTGCATCAGCGTATTTATTTTTCATTGCGTCAATATCAATCTGTGCCTGTTTTGCTTTTAAACGATTATCATTGCCTTTGAAAATATTCCAGTGCAGTTGAAGACCACCCAACTGGTAAAATTGTTTATCGTTAAACTTGTAACCATAACCCTGGAAACCTATATTATAAAATCCATTCAACACAGGCAGCTTGTAAGATTGATTAAGTTTGAGATTTGTCTCCAAAACCTTTTCATTACTTTTTAGTTGCTGCAGTTCTTCACGTTTGTCGGGAATATCAATATTCACATGGATCTCATCCTGTAAAGATTCTGTGATAGCAGAATCAAAAAGGATTGGTGTTTCAAATGGTTGATTGAGTAAAAAATTAAAATATGCAGCGGCATTTTTTTGTTGCGATGTTGCCTGTGCCAACGATGTTTGTACTTCGCTTACCTGTGCCTTTGCTTTTAATTCAACTTCTTTTGTTGCGGCATTATGTTTTACAAGCTTTTCATTGAAGCGAAGATTTTCATTCACGGTTGCCAATGCATTATTATAGATGGCAACTGCTTTGGTTGCCTGCAAATAATTATAATAGGCCTGCTTAATGTTATACACCAATTCACGTTTATACAAATTCACTTCCGCCTGTTGTGTATTGATAAGCTCCTCTTTAATTTTTTTGTTGTAGGATAAAGATGGATTATAAACAGGAACACTTACTTCAATCTTTGTTTCATGATAATCGTTTGGCAAAAATTGTATGCTTTGATTTTGAACCTGCGGAAATTTTGAAGAAGATGTTAATTGATTTAATGAAGAATAAACATTGTTCAGCAAGTCACCAAGAGGAACATCAATCGTGCGACCGCCCCTTGCTAAAGTGTATTGTGCATTTAGTCCTATTTGCGGATAGAATAATGACTTTGCTCTTTCAAGATCAATCTTTGCTTTTTGAAGATCAAATGTTTGCTGCTTTAAGGCAAGATTGCTTTTTAAACCGGTTTTTACATAATTGTCTAAAATGGTTTGTCCGTAAGCCCTCTGCCACAAAGCATACAGGATAAAAAGAGCAATGGCTATAAGCAGATTCTTTTTGTTCATAAGTTAATTTTATAAATGGTGTTTAAATAATTAACGTTGTTAAGTTATAAGGCAAAAAAATTTACTTTTTTATTGATTGATCTACAGAACTGAGAAACCAGTTAAGTGATTGTTGCATCATTGTTTTCATATTTACTTCACCAAAAACCTGGTTGGCCGGAGGACAAAGTTTATCAAACCGTTGCCGTATTGCCAATGAAACCAATCCATGCACCATTCCCCAGATAGCCATAGAAACAGCATCCACATTTCCTTCTTTTATAAATCCTTTTTCCATGCATTCAGCAATGGTTTCTTTCAATACATTGAGTGTTGTTTCTCCATGTTTCCAATCACAATTGGTCATAGACTCAAGTACCTGCATTGGTGCACGCTGAATAAACATAACATCGTAAAACTCAGGCTGGGAAAGGCCAAACTCAATATAATTTTCACCCATTTTGTGTAAACGCATCAACGGATTTTTTATATCGGCCAGGTTGCGGTTCAGCTCAGCCATCTTTTGAAATCCCAGTTCATGAAGGCTGTAGAGTATTTCATTTTTATCTTTAAAATAAAGGTAAACGGTGGTAGGACTATATTCAATAAGATCAGCAATTTTACGCATGGTCACGTGCTCGAAACCTTCTTCTACAAACAATTTCATCGAGGCATCAAGAATCATTTTTCTGATCTCTGTTTTCTGTTTTTCTTTACGCTCAGCAATTCCCATGTTTAATAATTTACGATGTAAAAATACTTAACAATGTTAAGTTTCCAAATTTTTCTGCAACTTTTTTTAAATTTTTTTTTGATGCTTCTTACGATAAGTTTTTTGTCAATTCATTTTATCCAAACTCTGGGCCACAAATTAAATGCAGTTTATCGATCATGCCGGGAAAGAGATTTTCTTTTTTATACATTCTAACAAACTCACGTTGCCTCGCAAATCCAATTGAATATAACCAGTTAATCAAATCTTCTTTATCATTCAAAACATCTATAACTACGGGTTGATTATTGAGTCCCCTTAGTGCTTTAGAAATAAGAATTTTTGCATCAGTAATTGTTGATGCAATAACAGGCCCTACATGATGATATATATTTCCATCTCTTCCCAATACAAACCCGGTAATCTTATTCTCATGTTTTAGTAACCATGCTTTATGAGGATATTCTTTTATAAGGTATTCAATAAGCTGCATTCTGTTTGCGCCAAAAACAAATTCATCTAATGCTGTGATTTCATTAATGTTTTTTGATTGAATTGGTTCAGGGATTATGTTTTCAATTTCATTAATCAGCAAACTTTTTCTTGATGAATTTGTCATTCGTGTGATTATATATTCATCTTTAAATCCAAACTTTTTATAAACCTGTTGACCTGCAGGTGTTGCATCGAGCTTAATTGATTTACATGATTCTAGTTTCTTTAAAATGTTTTCGAGAAGTAATTTACTTATGCCCAGGCCGCGGTATTCTTTATCAACCAGCACCATTCCAATCCACGCAACTTCATTTGAATAATTAATTGCGGTTGTTGTCCCGATAGCTTTGTTATCAATCTTAGCAATCAAGCATGTGTTTTGAGGATTTTCAATCAATAGTTTCCAATCCTTTTCTGTTTGATTCCAGCCTTCTGCATTTGATAAGTTCATTGCGTTTTCAATATCACTCAGTTGCATTGACCTTAATGAGGCAGAGGTTTTTTTCATTCAGGAAAATTGTTAGATGCGAATTATAATGACAGGCAACCTGGTTTTTGAATACAACACATTATTAATCTATTGTGTAATTAAAGGAAAATGTACAGGCAAAATGATAAAACAATATGGTACTTGCTTTGTGTCTTTTGTGCATGCTTTGTATTCTTGTGACTCTCTTTTGAACACAAAGTTCACAAAGAACCATAAGGAGCACAATGAATAAAGTCAACCACACAACTCGTCATCATTATTTATTGTTGACAAGTTAAATGGGTTCTTTTTTTGTTTTAATTGATGTCACTCCTTTCATTTCAGCAGCCGTTTCTTCTTCGATATAGTTGACATCTTTCTTAAATGTTTCTTCCAGATAAACAAGAGCGAATATTGCAACAGCATAAGTGAATAAGCCAACTATGAGAGCGCCATAAATTGTCCCTGTATAATTTTTCATCAGCGTAAAAAGCATTGTCAATGGAATGACAGAACCTCTTACAAAATTGGGTACTGTAGTAGCGACCGTGGCCCTGAGATCAGAACCAAAAAGCTCCGCCGCAACGGTAATAAAAAGCGTCCAGTAACCACTGCAAAATCCGAGACAGGCACAGAGTAAATAAAAAAGTGTTGTGCTATTGAAAGGAAACAACAAATAAACGAGAACAAACAACAAGGATGAAAATATAAATAAGAAAATTACTTTTTTTCTGCTTTGAAGATATTGACTAAGAAAACCACTTGTAAGGTTACCTAAAACCTGCCCTGAAAAAGTAATCATCACTGCTTTGCCTGCGTCAACTGGTGCATCGAGACCCAATGCCTGTCCAAATTCCGGTGAGAAAGTAATCAGGATTCCTGTCACAAACCATATCGGCATTCCAATCAAAATGCTGTTGATATATTTTAAGAACCGGGTTTTATTATTAAATAGTTTTACTACATCTCCGCGCTTAATATTTTTCTCTTTTAAATGCATGAATATGCCCGATTCAAAAACTTTTATCCGCATAATCATCAGTATTAATCCCAAACCACCACCGATAAAATAGGAAGCACGCCAATCAAAAATATGAGAGACAAGATAGGCAAGTAAAGCACCCATAACACCCATTGTAGCTACCAGTGTTGTTCCATATCCGCGTTTCTCTTTTGGTAAAATTTCTGTGACCAATGTGACGCCTGCGCCCAATTCGCCGGCAAGTCCAAATCCTGCAATAAATCTCAGCACTGCATATTGCGTTATGTTGGTCACAAATCCATTCCCAATGTTTGCAATCGAGTAAATTAAAATAGAACCAAACAATACAGACAATCTTCCTTTCTTGTCTCCCATGATGCCCCATATTATTCCACCAATCAGCATCCCTGCCATTTGCAGATTCAACAGCATGATACCATTCTCCAGTAATTTTTCGCCGGGAAGATTTAAAGCTTTTAAACTCGGAACACGAACAATGCTGAAAAGAAATAAGTCATACATATCCACCATGTATCCCAGCGCTGCAACAATTACAGGAATGCTTAGAAGTTGTTTGGCAAAAGTTTTTTGTGATAAATCTGTCATAGTAATTGTTTGGAATTATAAATATTCCGGTTAGTATTTTTTATAAACGCGGAATGGTTAATCCGCCATCCACCATTATTACCTGGCCTGTTGAATACATGAAATCGCCTTTTGCAAGTGATGCCACAACCTTTCCAACATCTTCCGGTTCACCCCAGCGTTTTTGTACACATAATCCTGCTTCAATCAATTTATCATATTTCTCTTTAACTCCCGTTGTCATATCTGAATGAATAATTCCCGGCCTCACTTCAAAAACAGGAATATCAAATTCACCCAGCCTTGTTGCAAACAATTGCGTAGCCATGCCCAGACCTGCTTTTGATATACAATATTCTCCACGATTTACAGATACTACTGTTGCAGAAATTGAAGAGATGTTGATGATGCATCCTTTAAACTCATTGTCAATTTTCTTTTGCTCAATCATCCAGTTCGCTGCCTGTTGCGAAAGAAAATAAGTGCCTTTTAAATTAACAGAAATAACATCATCAAAACTTTCTTCCGTAGTTTCAAGTAAGTCTTTTCGCTCTTTAGGTGCTACACCGGCATTGTTGACCAGTACATGAAGTTTTCCATGATGATCTCTTACCTGTTGCAAAATATTTTTTCGATCACTTGCTGAAGAAATATTTCCCTGGCAGTATATAATATCAGCGCTAAAGTTTCTTAACTCTTGTAATACATTTTCCACTTCATCTGCAGCACGCGTTCCGTTAATGGCAAGATCGAAATTATTTTGAGCAAGTTCTCTTGCAATGCCAAGACCAATGCCACGGCTTCCTCCTGTTATTAAAGCTGTTCTTCTCATCCTTTGAATGACTATTTAAAATCTGTTTGCAATAATTACTGAAAATTTATTATTGTCTGCAAGTTAGAATTACAGATGCCCCCTCTGTCGTCATGACAAACAATTGTCCAGTGATGGACTACAATAAAAAACTTCTACTAATGCTTATCATTTCTACAAAGGAGAAATCTATTAAATAATTCAAACAGCTTTTTAAAGTTCAGGAATATTTACCCAGCATCTTTTACTCCAGCTTTCTAATCCTTTCTCTGCCAGTTGCACACCTTTTGCACCTTCAAGAAGATCCCAGGGAAAAGGTTCATCTTTCACAACATGTTTTAAAAATAATTCCCACTGAACCTTGAAAGCATTTTCATAATTTTCCTGCTCAGGAACTTTTGCCCAACCTTCAAAAAAATTAATTGATTGTGGAATATCCGGATTCCAAACAGGTTTAGGCGTATTTCCATAATGCTGAATATAACACTCACGCAAACCCGCCACAGCAGAGCCTTTCGTGCCATCAACGTGTAATGTTAAAAGATCATCACGCCTTACTCGTACAGCCCATGAAGAATTAAAATGAGCAATGATACCATCTTCAAGTTCGAAGGTTGCATATGCAGCATCATCAGCAGTGCATTTATATTGCTTCCCCTGTTCATCAATTCTTTCAGGAATATGTGTTGCACCAAGACAGGAAACAGCTTTCACTTTACCAAACACGTTATCGAGCAGGTAGCGCCAGTGACAAAGCATATCCACAATAATTCCTCCATCATCTTCTTTTCTATAATTCCATGATGGTCTTTGCGCAGGAATGGTATGACCTTCAAATACCCAATAGCCAAACTCTCCGCGCACAGAAAGTATCTTGCCAAAAAAATCTTGCTGAATAAGTCGTTTCAATTTTAAAATGCCCGGCAGCCAGAGTTTATCCTGCACCACGCCATTTTTTACTCCTCGCTCTTTACATAACTTGTACAATTCCATCGCTTGCTTTGTAGTGGCAGCAATTGGTTTTTCACAATAGATATGCTTTCCTGCTTCTGCCGCTTTTATAACTGCTTCCGCACGTCTGCCGGTAACCTGGGCATCGAAATAAATAACGTTATAAGGATCGGCCAAAGCCTCATCCAAATTGGTACTCATCTTTTTTACACCAGACACTGCGCAAAGCTTTTGTAATTTAGTTTCATTACGACCAATGAGTATAGGGTCAGGCATAATCGTTTCACCGGAACCAACATCCACACCACCTTGTTTTATTATTTCTGCAATTGATCGCATTAAATGTTGATTAGTGCCCATGCGCCCTGTAACGCCGTTCATGATGATACCTATTTTATGTTCCTTCATCTCTTCGTTTTTATTTTATTTTATTTTATTTTTGTACCCGGCAACAGAATCTGCATGATGCTTTCGTTGCGTCGCACTCTTTTTGCTTAAAGTTCTCTATGCAACTTTTCAAAACCATATAGGCATATAGAAACATAGAATCACATAGGAAAGTACAAAGACTCTTTGTGTATATATGTACCATGTTTCCATGTGGTAAAATTTCTATCATGAATGTTCTTTATACGCCTTAATAATTTTCCTGAGAAACTCAGATTGATCTTCTTTCCAATATTCAGTAGAAAAAATTTCTACTTCGTTAAATCCTGTAAATCCTGTAGCTTCTATCCATGACCTTATTTGCTTAACAGGAATACACCCTTCACCCATGAGACCACGATCAAGCAATAGATCAGTCGTTGGTACTTTCCAATCGCAGATATGGAATGCAAAGAGATTTTTGTTTTCACCGCATCTTTTTATTTCTTTTTCTAAAAATGGATGCCACCAAAGATGGTACACATCAACAGCAACACCAACCCATGATGAATTCAATTCCTCTGCCATATCATTTGCCTGTGCTAATGTATTGATCGCTGATCGTGTATCCGCATACATGGGATGAAGCGGCTCTATTGCCAATTTTACTTTAGCAGCAGCGGCTTCCGAAATGATAGCGGCAATACCATCACGAATTTGTTTTCTTGATTCTTCTAAAGCTTGAGATGGATCAGCACCACAGACCAATACAATCATCGAAGTTCCCAATTCTGCTGCTTCTTCAATTGCTCTTCTGTTATCATCAATTGCCGCTTTTCGTTTGCTCAATTCTTTATGCGCAAAAAATCCGCCTCTGCAAAGTGATACAATAGTTAGATCGTGTTTCTGAAGCATATTTCCTGTTTGTCTTATATTTCTTCCCTCAAGTGCATCACGCCAAACTGTAATGCCTTTTATACCAGCCTCAGAAAAATTCTTTGCGGCTTCTTCTATTTTCCATGGCTTAGTTGTAATGGTGTGAATACACAACTGCGAAATATCTCTATGCTGCTGATGATTCATTGAATGTTGAAAAATGTATAGTATGTTTCATTATTGATCAATCTCTGAAGATAAAGAGCAACTTCACGTGCATGATAATCTCCCCACATACTCGATTCACCATTTGGAATTTTACTTTTCTCTGGTATATGATCCCATCCATTTGGGCGATGATAAACAGAATGCAATAACAATCCCTGGTGTTTCGGATCTGTACTAAGATAGGGCTCATCAAAAATTGTATTCAAAACAGTAAGTCCTGCCTGCCAATAATGATTACCAGCACTGCTTTCTCCTTTTTGTTGAAGGTACCTGCCAAATCTCAACAACGCTTGCGCTGCAATGGCTGCAGCCGAACTGTCAACTGGTTCAAAATCATTAAATGGATCAGCTGGTTTATTTAAATAATCTTCCAAACGATAAAGATTGGATGCCCCTGTATCCCAATAAGGAACACCATCTGCCGGACAATTCTCAATATAAAAATCGCAAGTAGCTCTCGCTGCTTTTATCATAAATGATAAGATATTTTCTTTCCCTTTGAACCCTTCGATATTCACTTCATCAATTGTATCAAACCACTCAAGCTCTTCTGCAAATCCACACATGGCCCATGCAAGACCTCTTGTCCATGTACTGAAAGCTGAATACCCTTGTTGAGAATTTGGACAACGAAAATTTCCATCCTTTGTATTGAAGATAGATTCATGAGCTGTGCGTCCCCAAACATCATACACATCACGACCTTCGCCATAGAATATTGAATAGTCAGCAGTAGCTTTCATGTGTTGAACAGCACGTTCTAATAAACTTATGCGAACATCATTTTCACTTTGCAGAACATGTTCTAAAATATGGCCAAGAATAAGAGCACGGCAAGAACGTATTGTATCAACAAAAAGTGAGTGTGGTCCATTGAATGAATGTATAAATCCTCCTGCTTTAATCGTTGTCCAACGGCTTGCCTGAACAGCACCCGATATTTTAAGTGCCAAAGAATAAAAATCTCTTTCCCATTCATTGAAAGGAATCTTCTCTTCATTCATTAAACGCAAAAGATTACC
>WNFY01001801.1_pt1 | contig 24017 bp, 31 predicted proteins | sample 5400091 | NCBI WGS metagenome assembly WNFY01 (sample SAMN13153364, study PRJNA577476) | soil metagenome | isolation source: 60 cm soil or saprolite under grassland replicate 1 | place: USA:California | collected 2016-06-15 | reverse complement strand
TTATCGAGCAAGTCATCGCGAACTTCAAGACCTGGAGAATCATGCACACCGACTACCGGCGCCCTCTCAAGACCTTCGCCCAGACCATCTCGACTGTCATCGCGCTGCACTTCTACAAGCTGGCCAGTGAATAACCCTCAATGCGCTCCTGCTCGTCGACGGGCATGCATTCGCCCTTCACGAAGGCAGCAACAGCACTCTCTGGATATCCGAAGAGACGGCCGACACTACTTGAATCGTCTGCACGCACATATTCCTCGACCAGCTCTGGCCGCAAGGCGACCACGGCATCGGTGCCGCGTTCATCTCCGGCGAGGTGATAGGCCAAGCCCAAGGACTCAAGGAACCGGCCTACTTCCTTTGGATCATCGGCCACAGTCCGCTGTCCGCCCGGATGGGGGACCCAATGTCCAGACGTAGTCTCAGATACTGGTTTCAGGCCCGCCAGTACCAAGAAGATGTCCTGCTTGGCGGCCATTGACGCATCTTCGATGGGCCAGACGAAATACTCGCTCTCACGCAACAACCTGGCCTGCCTACCCAGCTCCTCGTCGAGCTGTATGTGCTCATTCTCAACTGCTGTCATGCACTACTCGTATATTACCTACGCTCCAGTTGTAACAGACGAGCCGCGATAAGTAAAGGTTGATCCTTCGGGCGCCGAGGGCGATGTTCAGAAAAGGAGTGCACGCCCATGTCAGTCATCGGCAGAACACACCGCCGCCCGCCACCAACCAAGTTCGGCTACCAACCGCCGGAGGGTGCAACAGCAACGACCTGGCGGTGTACCGGAGAGGAAGGCGGTCGAATGGGCGAGTGGGGCGAGTCAGACCCAGCTCGCTGGCCAAGGCGATGCCCTGAGTGCGGCTCGCGCCTGGAGCCACAACTCGACGAACCCTGGGCACACGAGGCCCGCCGCATGGAGCTGGACGCTCGTGTCCTGTGCCGTTGAAGGCGGCCCGTTGTCATCGAATCCGGCCCGTCGGCGTGTTGTGCCACTGAAGTTGGCCGGACGCTGTTCTGGATGATCTAGTGTCGGGCCGGTGATCAAGGCCGTCGCGTCCCCGACGTGGGTGGCTGCGAGTTCGGGCTTGAGTTCGTGGAGGGGCGCGGGGTGCGGCGGCGTGGGGCGCTGTCGGCCTGGCGGGGGGTGCTGTTCGAGGAGGCGGGGCCGGTTCGGACGTTCCGCTGGTCGAAGGGGCAGCGGAACTTTCCGGGCTGGTGGTGGTCAGCCACGACTGGTGGTCATGTCGGGTTCGAGTCGTGGCTGGAACGGGACCACGTGATGCTGCTGGACTTCGACCCCGACGTTGTGGGCGTGGCCTCGCAGCCGTTCTGGTTGTCCTGGCGGGAGGACGGACGCGAGCGTCGGCATGCGCCGGATTTTTTCGCTCGCCGCCTGGACGGGACGGGCGTGGTGATCGACGTGCGCGCCGATGACCGGGTCGAGCCGGTGGACGTGGAGGCGTTCGAGGCGACGGCTCGGGCGTGCGCGCAGGCGGGGTGGCTGTTCCGCCGGGTCGGGACGCCGGATGCGGTGCTGGCCGCGAACGTGCGCTGGCTGTCGCGCTACCGGCATCCGCGCTGCGGTAGGCGCCGGGAGGTCGCGGACCGGCTGCTGGGGGTGTTCGCGGAGCCGAGGCCGTTGTTCGAGGGTGCGGCCGAGGTCGGGGACCGGCTGGCGGTGCTGCCGGTGCTCTACCACCTGCTGTGGCGGCAGGTGCTGGCCGCGGATCTGGCTGCTGGGCCTATGGGTCCGTGGTGCCTGGTCGGTCCTGGGGGTGCGGGCCGGTGAGTGTGTCGCGGCGGCCGGGTGTGCTGGGTGTGGGTGACCGGGTGCGCTTCGGCGGTGTGGTGCACACGGTGGTCGGGGTGTCCGGGACGCTGGTGCGGCTGTCCGATGTGGGCGGCACGGTGGCGGCGGTGGCGCTGCCGGTGCTGCAGGCCGGTGAGGATTTCGCGCTGGTCGACAGCCCCGGCCGGCGGGTGGTGCCGCCGATCGGCCTGTTGGATGGGTTGCCGCCGGCGGCGGTGGAGCAGGCGCTGTGGTGGGAACGGCATGTTGTCGAGGTCCTGCACGGCCTGGGGCCTGACGCGCCGCCGGGTTCGACGCCGCGGCCGGAGTACGACCCGGCGCCACCGGGTGGACAAGCGGATGCCGGACTTCGGCCGGGTCGATGCGCGGGTGGTCGAGGCGATGCGGGCGGCCATCGGCGAGGCCAGCGACGCCTCCTCCCGGACCGCCGGGTACGTCCTGTGGCGCACCGAGCAGATCCTTCGCGATGAGGAGGCCGATGAGGGCGGCGAGGCGGCGGTCGTGCCGTCCCGGCGGACGCTCTACCGCCTGTTCGGGAGGCTGGCGCACGGGCAGCACACCACCGGCTCGGCACGCACCCGCCAGTCGCTGGCCAGCCGGCCCGAGGGCCCGTTCGGCGCGGTCAGCGTGGCCGCGCCGGGTGAGCTGATGCAGATCGACTCCACCCCGCTGGACGTTCTGGTCCGCCTGGATGACGGGGTGGTCGGGCGGGTTGAGCTGACCGGGATGGTCGACGTGGCGACCCGCAGCGTGACCGCCGCGGTGCTGCGGCCGACCACGAAGTCGGTTGACGCGTCGGTGCTGCTGGCCCGTACGGTGACTCCGGAGCCCATGCGCCCGGGGTGGGCCGAGGCGCTGGCGATGGCCCGGTCGGTGCTGCCGCACCGGCGTCTGCTGAGCATTGACGAGCGGCTGGCGCACGCCGCGGCCCGGCCGGTCATCGTGCCCGAGACGATTGTCTGCGACCACGGCAAGGTGTTCGTCTCCCGGAACTTCAGGGCTTCCTGCCGGTTCCTCGGGATCAACTTCCAGCCGGCGCATGAAGGCACCCCGACCGACAAGCCGCACATCGAACGGACACTCGGTTCGGTGGCCACGCTGTTCGCCCAGTTCGTCGCCGGCTATACCGGCTCCAGCGTCGAACGCCGCGGGCGGCGAGTCGAAGACGGGCCGCTGTGGTCGGTGCTGCAACTGCAGGATTTGCTGGACGAGTGGATCGTGGCCGCCTGGCAGAACCGGCCGCATGACGGGCTGCGGGACCCGAGCGCGCCGGGCCGGGCGTTCACCCCCAACGAGCGCTACGCCGCACTGGTCGAGGCGGCCGGCTACGTTCCGGTCGCGTTGTCCGCCGAGGACTACATCGAGCTGCTGCCCGCCCGCTGGCAGGCGATCAACGCTTACGGCATCCGGATCAGCTACCGGACCTACGACGCCGAGGCCCTCAACCCGTTGCGCCGCCAGCCGTCCGGGATCAAGGAGAAGAAGGACCTGTGGGAGATCCACCACGACCCCTACGACGTCTCCCGGGTCTGGGTCCGCGACCACCACCACACCGGCTGGATCACCGCGGCCTGGACGCAGCTGAACCGGGTTCCGATGCCGTTCGGGGAACTGGCCTGGGACCACGCCCGGCGCGCCCTGCCCACCGGAACCGAGGAAGAACTCGCCGACGCCGTCGCGGCGCTGCTGCGGCGCGCCAACGACGGCCCTACCAACGATCACCACGCCTCACCGTCCAAACGGGACAGAACAGTGGCCGCCCGCACCCGCGCGACCAGCCCACCCGCAGACGCGGCCGCCCGACCAGAACCCCCGATCCCGGCCGTCGAGGAGACCGAACCGGACACCACCGGCGACGAGCCGCTGGCCAAGGTCATCCCGCTGGGCATCTTCGACCCGTTCACCGAAGCACAGAAACGATGGTGACCACGATCGCGACCCCCACCACCAAGCTGCCCGTCCCGGCCTGGCGGCAGCCCCTGAACGACACCGACGGGCATCGGCAGCTGACCACCCTGGAAGGCTGGCGGGAGTTCACCGCCGCGGCCACCGTCCCACCCGACCTGCTCGGCGAGCAGCAGTGGACGACCCTGGCTGACGCCGACCGAATCGACTACGACGAACTGCGGCTGGACTACCACACCCGCCTGGCCGCGGTCGCCACCTCGACGCTGCGGCAGGTCGTCAACACCGGACGCCGGCTGACCCTGCTCAACCGGCACACCATCAGCGCCCGCCGCGGCCTGATCCTCTCCGGCGCGGCGGGCACCGGGAAGACCACCGCGATCACCCAGTTCGGCAAGACCCACCAAGCCGCAGACCGGCAACGCCACCCCGGCACCGCCGACCGGATCCCGGTCATCTACATCACCGTCCCGCCCGCCGCGACCCCGCGCATGGTCGCCGCCGAGTTCGCCCGCTTCCTGGGCCTGCCGTTCACCACCCGCTCCAACATCACCGACATCATCGAAGCCGTCTGCGGAGTCGCCGTGGACGCTCGCGTCAGCGTCGTGGCCTGCGACGAGATCCACAACCTGTCCCTGGCCACCCGCACCGGCGCCGACGTGTCCGACACCCTCAAGTACTTCTCCGAACGCATCCCGGCCACGTTCGTCTACGCCGGGATCGACGTCGAACGCGAGGGCCTGTTCACCGGCACCAGAGGACGGCAGATCGCCGGACGCTTCTGCCTGATCACCACCAGCCCGTTCCCCCGCGGCCCCGAATGGGAAGGGCTGGTCGCCACCCTCGAACAGGCGCTGCGGCTGCACCGCCACACCCCAGGAACACTGCCCGCGGCCGAACGCTACCTGCACCAGCGCACCGCCGGCATGATCGGCAGCCTGTCGCACCTCATCCGCGGTGCCGCGCTGGAAGCCATCCTCTGCGGCACCGAGAAGGTCACCACGAAGCTGTTGGACACCATCGCCCTCGACCACGCCGCCCAGCACCGCCATGACAGCCGCACGACGGTCACCGCCGGGCACAAACCGGCGGGACGAAAGCCGTGGTGAACAGGGAAGTCCCCGAGAACACCCTGCGCCCGCTACCGATCCGACTCCGCCCCGACCGCGACGAGACCGTCGAGTCCTACGTCCGCCGCCTGGCCCGCGCGAACTACCTTCGCCCCAGCCACCTACGGCGCTTCCTCAGCCACCCGGCAAGCCACTACACGGCGGTCAAACCCGACCGGCTGGCCATCCTCACCGGCAGATCCCGAGAAGCCCTGGAACACGCGCTGATCGGACTGACCAAGTCCACCCGGGGACGGCGAGAACCGATCAAGCCACCCATCACCCGGCACGTCCACAGGCAGGCCGACAAGCCCGAACTGTTCGCCGCGATCCGCTACGCAGCCCGCCGGGAAGGGCTGTCCATCCGGGCGCTGGAAGCACGCTTCCACGTCCACCGGCGAACCATCCGTCAGGCACTGGCCTCACCCATCCCACCACCCCGAAAGAAGATCACCCGCCAGCCCTACGCCCTGGTCGGGATCGATGGGCTCATCGACGCCATGCTCGACAACCAGCCCGACATCCGAGCCGGGCACGTCTGGCAGCGCCTGATCGACGACCACGACGCCAACGTCTCCTACGCCAGCGTCCGCGCCTACGTCGCCAAACGCCGCCAGCAGACCAGGAACCGGGCAAGCTTGACTGACACAAAACCCGCCGAAAGCACGCGCTGACCGCCGCAGCAACCCACCGGGCGTGTCACTCAAGGTTGCCCACGCAGGTCAAGACCCCTCCAGTCGACAAGCTTCGCTGACAACGGACAGCTCGACTGGCCCAACTCCCGGATGGCTCACTGCAGCGACAGGAGGTCGAGGCAGAGTCCGTTGAGTGGGCGTGCGTCACGCTATGCGTCGGGGCGACAGGGCCGGTGCCCGTCGTGCCCGCGTTCTTCTCCATGACTTGCTCGCGCACCTTACCCAGAACGACAAGTACTATGTCGAAGGGATGATCCGCTCGAACGTGCTCGCCACTGCGCTCCAAGCAGGCGACCTCGACGAGGTGGCCGACGAGGTGGCCGACGAGGTGGCCGACGAGGTGGCCGACGAGGTGGCCGACGAGGTGGCCGACGAGGTGGCCGACGAGGTGGCCGACGAGGTGGCCGACGAGGTGGCCGACGAGCTTACAAGTTGGCGCCAGGTGGTGAACACCCATGACCTTGAGGGCGACAATGCCAGGCGAGCGAACGCCCGCTCCCTGGCGGACGGAATGCTGGACTATCTCACACACCCGGCCGCGACTACCCATTCGAAGCATGATGAGATCGCCAGCCTCCTCGAGGATCTAGCTAGCGAGGATCATCGAGCCGGTAGCAACGTATCACTTCACCCAGAACTATCAGCGCTATCGACGGAAGCGCCTCGCGTAAAGGAGTTCGGTTACGCGACACCGGGCGGGTAATCGAGGAATCGAGGAATCGAGGAATCGAGGTACAGGGGGCAATAGGAGAAAGCAGTCGCAGGTGAACCTGCGGATCTTATGATACCGCACTAACAACGAATAGATTGGGGATACACCTTTGGGACAAAGCCTAAGCGGCCCCAAGCTGACGATTCGATGGGTGATCTATTCAGCATTTCAGGTCCTCTTCATTTGGGGAGCTATCGCCGCGTACCGGGGCATGAATAGCGATGGCTACGAGGCCGGCAACTGGGCACTAATCTTCGTCATACCCTTCGCGGCACTGCCAGGCACTTATGGGATCTTTCTACTTGAGGATTCGATCAAGTACGTCCGTAGTGCTCGCACCAGGAGACAAGTGCGTCCGCCCAGCGATGAGCAGTTGCGGCTACTCAATCAAGCACAGGCAGCGCGGGAGCAGGCGGAACGCGACACCTGGCAGCAAATCAACGACAAGTAGCAACCTTCGTGCAGGTGATGGCCGGTAGGGGCAACCCGGGACTGGTCCCGGATCCAGGGCGGTTCATGCGATACGTGCACAGCGACACGGGCTATTGGACAACACAAGACTCCGACCGGCTGGCCGCCGCCATCCAAGAATTCGTAGTTACCCCCGAAGCGGCATGGGCTTACCGGGGATTCGCGGCAGGAACGTACACGCGGAGTGGCGAGGACTGGGAGCATGACTGGGTGGTCACCTCCGAAGGATTTAGGCCCTCCTCCTATAGTGCCGCAGGCAACGACACCCTTGACGAGGCGCTGCAAGAGGCTCGCTTGGCTATGAACATGTGGCTGCAGCGCGCACCTGACAACCGGACTTGACCCGCAAGATCGAGGCGGGCTAGGTAGGTGACACATCTTCAAAGAACCACCGATTAATCTCCCCAGTCACCTGCCGCTGCTCTGGATCGCTCGCGTTGGACGCCCTATCAGCCAGCCCGCAGTAGACCGACAAAGGACCACCCTCCCGCTCCTTGCCCAACTCCAGCCCGGCTAATGCGGCGTAAGCATTGAACCAATACCACTCCTTCTGACTCGCAAACTTGTTGGGATCAACACCAATGCCGAAGTCACAACGTCGCTCCCAAATCTCATCATATTCTTCGGCCTTGTACGCCCTGGCGAAGCCAGCCACTATCCTGCTGAACTGCTTCCGTGTCGTTGACTTACCAGCTGCTGGCTTCGCTCCGAGTCGTATGCCCGAGCCTCCGGACTACCCGGCGCATGCAATGGCATCCCGAGTTTCACATGGTCACACGCTCGCCCGAGAGCATCGGCAATCGCCTCCGCCGCTTCCACCGTACCTACAGCGATCGAAAACCGACCGGTGGTAGTCTGTGCCGCGTACCCGGCATATATCCCAGTCAGGCCGGTGCCATAGCGCTGCACGTCCACAGCCGGCAGGCACAGGATCTTGCCCCATCCCAGCAGCCCACGCTTCCGGGCATAGAGCGCATGACTGGTCACGATGTAGACCAGCAAGCCTTGTTTGGACCTGAGCCCATACTCCAGTTTCGCGGCAGTCCCAACCAGCTGCACCCACTCGTCAGGATCAGGGAGCAATGCTTCCAGCAGATCGAACTGGGCCTGGATGAACTTCCTGTCGGGAGCGAAGACCTGCGCTGTCTCCCGCCAGGTCAGGTAGTCGTCCTGCGTCTCCTCGGTCACGCTGACCGCGGCACCGCGATCCGGGCAAACGATCCGAACGTCGGTGCAGGCGATCTCATGGCTACTCCCCCCGGCAGTAGCGAGGCCCTGGCGTCGTGTCGGTCCGCTGCCGATCGAGGCCCAGTTGGCAGCAACGTCCCTGACGACGCAGCGTACACGTTAGTGTCGCTCGGTAACGAGACGGAAGAGGTCAGCGGCAACTTTCATGATCCACACGGATGGCGCCTATGTCGCCGTGCGCTCGCGCTCGAACTCCCCCTCCACCACCCCCCGCACGAACGCCTCCCACTCATGCGCCAGGAAGGTCAGCACCGGCCCCTGCCCATGATCCTTGGTGTCCCTGACGGCCACCCGGCCGTCAGGGAGAAGCGCCACCTCCACACAGCCCCCGTTGTTGCCGCTGTAGCTGCTCTTGCGCCACTGGACGCGGGACAGCTCCGACTCGGACATCCCGCGCCTCCTCTCCTCGTTCTTCACGCCAGAGATCACGACAGACCCTCGGCCGCCGCCGCGATCGCGTGCAGCGAGCGATCCGGGTCCCACGCCCGGGCCCGAACGTGGTCAAAGATGAGCGTAAACCGAGCCACCTCGGCCTCGCGCTCCAGATACAGCGCGCTGGTGGCGTTCTCCATGTAGATCACGTCTGGCGCGGCCTGGTCCGCGAAGTGGATGAGCGTGAACGACGCATCCATGGCTGCATGGGCCCCAGCCTCGAACCCAAGCACCTGGAGCGTGACGTTGGGCAGATCGGCGACCTCCATGAGCTGCCGCAGCTGCCCCACCATCACCTCCACCCCACCAACGACGCGATGCAGCACGGCTTCATTCAGTACGGCCCAGTAGGTCAGCGCCCCCTCGCCACCCAGGCGCGCCTGTCGCTGACTGCGCACCGCCAACCAGCGCTCCGCGGTCTCATCGGTGTCGGTGTGCAGTGCCGCCCGTCGAATGGCCCGGGCGTAGTCCTCGGTCTGAAGCAGTCCCGGCACCAGCTCACCCGAGTACTGCGCCAAGGATGTGGCCTCCTGCTCCAGCCCGACATACGCCGTGTACGGCTCCGGCAGGGCATCGCTGTAGGCATGCCACCACGACCGTTGACGGGCCTCCCGCACCAGCCCAACAACTTCCTCCCGCCGGCCACCGCGGACGCCGTACAGATCCAGCAGCCGCTGCGCATCACCAACTGAGATCCCGTGCTCGGCCCGCTCGATCCGGTACAGCTTGTTCGGCGACCACTCCAGTCGGCCAACCACCTCCTCGACCGACAGCCCGGCATCCACGCGCAGCTGCCGCAGCAGCTCGGCCAACCGCCGCCGGCGCACCGTAGGAGCAACCCGACGAGCCAATCCCTACCTCCGAGAACGAAATCGGACTTAAATGACTAGACCGATCGGATGACAGACCAGTTCCAGTCGTCTTAGTCTTGCATCTTCAAAATGGCAATGCCATAGTGGCATTGCCATTTTGGCTCTGCCATCGGCAGAGCCTACTCCCATCCAGGGAGGTTCGGATGGACACCCCCGTGTGCACCGATCACTTTCCACCCGAACTCGTCCATCTGAGCGCCACCGCGATCGACGTTCTGGACAAACACCTCAATCAGGACGGGAGCTGCACCGCCTGCGGTGACCCCTGGCCGTGCCAACTGGCCCGTCTCGCTGACCACAACCTCGCCGGGCTCTGACAAGCGAGCCTTCCGCCCACCTCCGACCCGATCACCTGAGGAGGACCGCCATGCCCCGCACCCTCATGCCCACGCCGGAAGATGGCGACCCGCCGGACGCAACAACGCCCACGGCCAACCTCGACCTCGAGGACAAGGCCGTGCTCGACTTCCTGCGGGGCGAGTACGCCCCGGCAGCAGCGATCAACGGTGCAAGCCGAAGCGAGCCAAGCGACAGCCCGGCGACCGACAACGACGTCCTGTCCTACCTCCCGGTGGCCACCTCCTGCTTCGCCCTCGTCCAGTACGACGTTGGCACTGCTCGCCTGGTGCGCCGCGTCATCGGCATGTTCGGCGATGTCCAGGATGCCGAGCACTACGGCATGGAGAACGGCTACCGCCTCTATGACGTTGTCCCGGCCACCGCGGTCATCGCTCGTGCGCCATCGCCATCCTGAGCCCCGCAGCCGGCTGTGGTCCGTGCCTCCCACTCGCGCCCTCCCACCGCCGGCTCCGTTTCCTGTGGAGCAGGACCATGCCGCCATAGAACGGATGCCTCACATGGCCTGGGGCCCTGAGCCGCCCGAACCGCCACCCTTCCGGTTCGCGGGTAGACCAGCCCCAGCCCCACGACCAGCCATCCACTACATCCACGCCGCCAGCTTCTGCTTCGCCCTGGTGCTGTTCGACGACGCCGACCCACCATCTATCCGCCTGGTGGTCTCCCTGTTCGGCGATGCCCTCAGTGCCGAGCGCTTCGCCTTCGACCACGGCTACCACCGCTACGTCATCGCTCCGGCCGCCCCGGTCCTGGCGGTGGTGTCGATCGCCTGAAGGAGCAACCCCAAGACGCCGGAACCGGCCGCGCGTCCCCCCGAGCGCTCATGTCCGGTTCCGGCTTAGGCCGGCACCCGGAGCCGGTTCGAGATTGCTCCTGGCTCCGGGTGCCGCTCATCCACTACCCGCCCGCCTCCAAGGGAGATCAGGTTCATGCCCAGCCAGGACGACGCCCTGCCGATTCTGGATCTCACGGCCTGTCGAACAACGCCCGTCGCCCAGCTTGTCGAGGAGCGACTCGGTCATGCGGTGTACGGACAACTGGCCGACCAGGACACCATCCCGAGCATCAACCCACCCGGCCTCGTCAAGCTCCAGACCACGGGCCCGGTGACCAGTCGGCATGTCGTCCTGCGCGATCGTCAGCCGCCCAACTGGGTCGTGGCTGTCTGCTGGGCGATGTTCGCGCACGACCGCCTGCCGGCCGAGGTGCAGCGTGACCTGGCCGCCGGCGGGGAACCGCTGGACCGCCTGCTCACCATGCACGGCGTGGCTTGGACGGCCGAACTGCTGCCGGACGAGAACCGCAAGACGGTCTCGAGGGAGGCCTCCGTCACCTTCCGCTGGGCAAGGCCGGACACGCCGCTCCTGGAGCTGATCCGCTTCCTCACCATCGACGGGCAGCCGCTGGCCATGCTCATCGATGAGGTGCCGCAGCTGCCGCACCTTGGCCCGGACGAGCCGCTCGTGCCTTGCAGGGTTGATGAGAGAGGGGCCCGCGCGGCCTTATCCCACGCCGCTCCGTGATCGCGACCTGCGCTGTCCGGCGAACCTGGCCGACGAAGGCTGGGGCATGAGCAAGGATGGGATACCAGCCACGGCCTCGGCAGCGAACAGCCAGGACAGGACGGAGGTTCGCGCTGCCCGGGCCTGGTTGTCTCGGGCCGTCGAGCCGGGACAGGCAGGCGTGCCTCGGCTGGTCAGCCGGTGCGGGCCGGTGGAGGCTCGGCGGCTGTTGCAGGCGGGGCTTGAGCCGGACGACCTGATAGGGCCAGCAGCTCGTCGGTGCCGCGAGGATCGGTCGGCCGAGGATCTGGCTACCGCCGAGCGACTCGGCGTCCGGCTGGTCACTCCTGAAGATGACGACTGGCCGGCTACCGGCTTGCAGGCGATGGAGGCTGCCGTCGCTCGGGGCGTCTCTGCCATAGCGCTGCCGCTGGCGCTCTGGGTACGCGGCTCGCAGCGAATCGATGAGGCGATGGCCCGGGCGGTAGCCATCGTCGGCGCTCGGGATGCCACCCCGTACGGGGTACGCGTCGCCGCGGACCTCGCCAGGGGGCTGGTGCAGCGCGGTTGGACGGTGGTGTCCGGCGGTGCCTACGGCATCGACGGTGCCGCGCACCGAGGCGCACTGGCGGTCGGTGGAACCACGGTGGCAGTGCTTCCGAGCGGACTGCTGTCGCCCTACCCGGCTGGTCATGCCAGGCTGTTCGATCGGATCGCCGAGGCTGGGCTGCTGGTCAGCGAGTGGCCGCCGGACGGTGCGCCGCAGTGGGACCACTTCGTCATCCGCAACCGGCTGATCGCTGCCCTCTCTTCAGGCGTCGTCGTGGTCGAGGCGAGCAAGCGGAGCGGCGTGCTGTCGACCGTGCGCTGGGCGTTGGAATTGGAGCGGCCGGTGATGGCGGTGCCTGGCTCGGTCACCTCGGCACAGTCGGCCGGCTGTCATCGGCTGTTGCAGCAGGAGGGCGTGCGACTGGTGACCTGCGTCGAGGAGGTGGTGGAGGCGCTCGACGAGGCTCGCGCCTACCTGTCGCCTCTACCGACAAACCGATCACCGAGGCATGATCGTTGACAGATTGCACTCGATCGCTCACGATCGGTATTGGTGGACCCGGGATCAAGAGGTGCTGCCTGTGGTGTCGATCAAGACCGATGAGCTGTCGGAGCGTCTTCGCGACCGCGCTGTTCGGCCGCAGACGCGACAGGTGCTTGTCTCCCTGATCGCCGGCTCGGAGCAAGAAGGCGACCTCAGCGAGCCACCGAACTGCAACGGTTACGGCCGCGTCCGCCACTTCCGGTACGAGACGCCCCCACCCTGGCCTAAGAATCCGCTCCCCATGGTGCCAGCGGCTCAGTACCTCGGCCGTCCGGTGGAGGAGGTCAGCAACGCGCAGGTCTTTCAGAACGCGGCTTGTAACTGGCGCTGCTGGTACTGCTACGTGCCGTTCAATCTGCTAGCCGCGAATGAGCAGCATGCTGGTTGGCTGACCGCCGAGGAGTTGGTCAGCCTGTATCTCGCGGAGGCGGATCGGCCGCTGGTGATCGACTGTAGTGGCGGCCAGCCCGACCTCACGCCGGAGTGGATTCCGTGGATGATGGAGGCCCTGGCCAACGCTGGCGCTGCCGAGGAGGTCTACCTATGGTCTGACGACAACCTCAGCAACGACTACTTCTGGCGCTTCCTAAGCGACGAGCAGCGCCAGCTGGTGGGCACCCACCGCAGCTATGGGCGGGTGTGCTGCTTCAAGGGCTTCAACGAGGCTTCGTTCGCTTTCAACACCAAGGCGGCGCCTGATCTATTTGCTCGCCAGTTCGATCTCTTTGCTCGTCTGCTCGACACCGGCATGGATCTGTACTGCTACGCGACCTTCACTACTCCACAGGGTGAGGGCATCGAGCGAGACATGGCCACGTTCTTGGACCGGCTCATGGCCCTGCACCCCCGACTGCCGCTGCGGCTGGTGCCGCTACGCATCGAAAATTACGGCGTGGTGCAGCATCGGGTCGGTACAGAGCAGCAGACCGCGCTCGCCCTCCAGGAACAAGCCATCCTCGCCTGGAACGCTGAACTCGCTGCCCGCTTCACGACCCAAGAACGTCAGTTGCCGATTGTGAGTATCAGCCTGTTGGAGTGAGCCATGCGGCTCGATCTCGATGACCCTGCCTTTGCTGCGATGGTTGTTGATTGGCTGCGTGGACTGAGCGACGACGTGCTCCGCGATCCGGCTGCTGTCCTCGAGGAATCACCGGGTGTCTATCCCAGCACGTTGCTGGCGCTCTGGCGTGACGAGGTCCGGCGGCGCGGTCTGACCTTGCCGGCCGAGCCTGCGCCGCCCTTGCCGGCTGAGCGGAACGTGAGCTTGCCGGTGGGGCATCCGGTGGATGCCGACTGGCGGTTCACGCCTGAGACGGCAGCCGAGCTGGCCAACCTCGCTCTCGACAGCGCCTCACCGGGCGACGCGATTGCCCACGTCGGCACGCCGAGCACGTTCCTGCGCTGCGTGCTGACCCACGCCGACTACCGCCACGTCCTACTCGACCGTAACGTAGCGGTCCTGGACGCTCTCGCGGCACGCGGGATCGGTGCACCGCACATCATGGTTGGCGTCGACTTCGCCACGGTCCGACGGCTGCACCTCCAGGCAGCCGCGGCAATCGTTGATCCACCGTGGTACCTCGACGACACCTACCTGTTCTTGAGCGTCGCCGCCCAACTCTGCCGCCCGAACGCAACGATCTTGTTGTGTCAACCCGCTTTCGGCACTCGTCCAGGCGTCGAGACCGAACGCGTGGCGTTGTCAGATGACCTACCCGGCCTCGGGCTGGCGCTGCATGCGGTACGGTCCGGCGCTGTGCGCTACGTCACGCCGCACTTCGAGGAGATCTCGCTGCGGGCGGCAGTCGGTGGCGCAAAGATACCGACGAGCTGGCGCCGGGGGGACATGCTCGTACTTGAACGGGTAGGTGAGCCAGTCCGAGCGACACGGCGGCTGTCGTCGGTCGAACCGCACTGGCGTGAGGCGTCTTTCGGTCCGGTGCGCATCAAGCTCGCCGAACATGCCACTGGACCCGATCTGGGCGAACTGGTCTCTGGCGACGTCCTGCCCACCGTCAGCCGTCGCGATCCGCGGCGGCCACGTATAGGGCTCTGGACCAGCGGCAACCGAGTATTTACGCTGAATGATCCGCAAACCATTGGCGAGTTGATCGAACTGTGCAACACTGATCTCATGAGCCATTCGTTCTCGCTCGAAAGCACGCTCCAGCATGCCCACGACCTCGGTATTAGTGACGCAGTCGCTCAGAAGCTCTTCGCTGTCCTGCAAGCCGAACTTCAGGAGCACAACGAGTGGGGGTCTCGCTATGAGTGAACCAGCACTGCTTAGCCAGCTTATTGACACCACACGCGGCTATGATGATTGGTCGGTCCTCCGCCAAGCGGTGACCGATCAGCGGACGGTGCATCTGGCTGTCATGGTCGAGCCGTATCTGTCCTACATACTGGAAGGTCGCAAGAGCATCGAGTCCCGCTTCTCCAAGCATGCCATCGCACCCTACTGTCAGATCGGCGCCGACGACTTGGTGCTGCTGAAACTCACCGGCGGGCCAGTACTGGGCTGCTTCACCGCCCGACAGGTCGAGTTCGTCACCCTTCATCCAGCTGAGCTGGACCGGCTGCGCCGGAATTACAGCGAGGCGATCTGTGCCGACGACGATTTCTGGGCGCAGCGGGCGGATAAGCGTTACGCCACATTGATAGGTGTCAAGAATCACCGAGGTCTCAGCCCAGCGGCCGTGGCGAAGTCTGATCGCCGAGGCTGGTTGCTGTTGTACTCGGCGGCCGACAGCAGACATGGCGCCGAGCAGTTGGCCTTGGTTTGATCGGGAGCAATGCGAACAGTGACCGAACAGCCACAACTCTCGCTAGACTTCGCCGCATCCGAGGCCTGTCCGGACGGTCATGTCTTCCGACCACCGCGAGCCGAGCCGCCGGGTGCCTGTCTGGCCTGTGGACTCGAACTGGTCGACTGGGATCGCCTGCACCGCCGTGACCCGCTGGACTGGGCGTACACACTCGCCTGCCTGCGCCGCGAGCGCTTGCGTCGTCCCCAATGGGAGGGCGAGATCGACGAGCAGGCGCTGACGCGCTACCACAAGACGGCCGCTCGGCTGCGGGAGTCAGCCGAGCGCCGGCTACGACAGTCGGTCGGCAAGGTCTACGGCTCCGGCCCCGACGCCCGGCCGTACCGGGACGGCTATCAGACGCCGACGCATGGCGACATCGTTTTCTATGCCCAGCACGCTCTGGCCTGCTGCTGTCGACGCTGCATCCGCTACTGGCACGGCATTCCGTACGGCCGAGCGCTCAGCGACGATGAGGTCAGCTACTTCGCCGATCTGATCCTCCACTTCGTGGCGAACCGCATGGGTCAGGCCGGCGCCGACTCATCGTTGGAGGCCGCCGATGCCAAGCCGGGAGGAGTACGACCACCTGCTCGCCCAGGTCGTCGAGGAGATTAGCGAACGGCAGGCACGGCTGTTGTTCTGGGGCGTGTCGCACCTGACCCTGGAAGTCCTCGCCGAGCTGCGGCGCCTTGACCTGACTGGGGCGGTGCTCGGTCTCGCGGATCACCGGCCGCAGCAGATCGGCCGGGCCCTCGCTGGCTGGACCGTGCTCGACCCGGCGGCTGCCGGGCAGCTGGAGCCGGACTGCCTGGTGGTTGGGCTGGACGCCGAGAAGGAGGAGGTGCTGCTGGCCTACGCCAGCCACGGTCGCACCACGCCCCGGGTATTGACGCATGGCACGGCCCACTACCGCTTCCGAGACGCTGCTTTTGACCGCCTGGTCCGCGCTGGCCTCGTGAAGTCGCAGGCTGGCGGCTACCCGGACATACTGGTGCATCTCTACCAAGTGCTACGAATGATCGCCGCCCGAGGCCTCCAGGGTGACGTGGCCGAGTTCGGCGTCTACAAGGGCGGCACGACGACGTTTCTGGCCCGCTGCCTCCTCGACTTGCGCCTCGGCAGCGTCATCTACGGCTTCGACACCTTCGCTGGCTTCCCGCCGCGACGCAGCGTGCTGGATGCGCATGACGATCCCGAGGACGAGTATCTCGACGAGGCCGCAGTGCGCGCCCATTGCTCGATCTACGAGAACATCCGGCTCGTCACCGGCGAGATCAGCGAGACGTGCCGAGTGCTCGAAGGCCACCACCTCATCCTGACCTTCTTTGACACCGATAACTACACCGGGACGCGCGCCGTCCTGCGACTGTGCGCCGAGATCACGGTGCCAGGTGGAGTGATCGCGTTAGACCACTACTTCAGCCCACAGTGGCCCACCACTCTTGGTGAGCGGCTTGCGGCCAAGGAGGTGCTGACGGGTGCGGCGTGGTTCAACCTCCACGGCACCGGGATCTTCCTGAAGGCCGGCTAACCATGCTGGTGCGAGACCAGGCGCTCTTGCTCATCGGTCCACGGGCCAGCGGCAAGTCGACCCTCGCTCGCCTGATCGCCTCTCGGCTCGGCTGGCCCTACCTGTCGTTCGGCGGTCATGTCCGCGACCATGCAACTGCCAGGAGCTTGCCCTTTGAACCAGCGGTCCTCGAGGAATTGGGTGGCAGGCTCATTCTGGAGCGCGGATACGCCGGCCTGCTCGACGACGTACTCAAAGCCTTACCGCCGGAGTCGACGAGCATCGTCCTCGACGGTGTTCGTCACCCGCAGATGCTTGATGCCGTGGCGGCACGCTTTGCGTACGTGCTGAGCTGCTACATCGACGCAGCAGACGACTTACGATACGAGCGATGGTTGAAGCGCGAGGGCATGTCTATCTCCGCCGAAAGCCTGCGAAGGTTCCAGCAGTTGGCGGCCGGCCCGGTCGAACGTCACGCACCCGAACTACGGCAGCTTGCCGATCACGTTCTGGACGGGTCGCAGCCCGCCAAGACCTTGGCCGCGATCGTAGAATGCTTGATTGTGCAGCACGGTTAGCAAGGTATAGCGAGTAGCCCTACGAGGCCTGCGGATGCGCACTGTCCTGTCCGTGGCTGACGGGCACCCCTGGCTGCGATGGCGACTGAATGGGATGGACGTTGTTCGGCGGCCTTCGATGCGCGGGAATCTTCGTCGGCTCATCCGGCAGGTCGGGCAGCCGTGCCCGAAGGTAGCGCCGAGCCAACTCAGTGAGGTACCTGACTTCCTGATCCTCCAGCGGCCTACCCTTCGGGATACCGTGCCAGTAGTTGGCGCAGGTCCGGCAACAGGCCGCGACGGCGTGCATCGCCATGTGAACGGCGTCGGCCGTTGCGCGAGAGGTAGGCGTCTGGTACCCGTCTCGGAACGGTTCGGCGGCGCCGATGGCCTGCCGGATGTGTTTCTCGATCCGCGGCTCCAGCTTGTGCCAGCCAGCGCGCCGGGCGTAATCGAGGGCCTTCTGCCCGAACGGTACGTGCCAGAAGTAGTGGCGGACGCACTCGCGCTGGAGGGCGACGAAGGTGGCATCGACGTCATCGAGGTTGCGAGCTGCGGTCCGATCAAGCGACACCAGGAGCTTGCCGCAGCCACGGCAGCTACCCGGGCTGAGCGCGGTCTTCGCCTTAAGCCGGAAGCAGTGCAGATCAGCGTCGCACATCGTCATCGTGCAGCGGATCTGGACCTGCTCGAAGTCCTTCCACACGTCCTCGGCCGGTGCGTCGGCGCTTGGTGCACTCCACTTTGGCGCAAGCGGCGGCAACTTCTGCCGGCCGAACGGCAGCGTACCGTCGCGTGGCGCAGCATACGACCACTGGTCATCGTCGGGCGGGAGATCTGTCTCGGTCATGGGCACCTCCTGCGTGGCCCTGGTTCTGACGGTAGCTCGTGGCCCCGCCATAAGTCATCACTTCAACCGGCGAGCACGTCGATCAGGGCGGCGCGATCGATTGGATCGAGGACAGTGAGATCGAGTTGTTGGAGCAGCAGATCGGCCACCTGTCGCCACGGTGCGGCGTGCTGTTGGAAGGTCGCCGCTGTACCCCACCAGTTGATGCCCTGCCGCGTGAGCTGGAAAGCGAGGTGGTTGGCGAGGACATCGACCGGCACGTCGGCCTCTTGAGCGACAGTAGGCACGACTGCCTTCAGGCGCTCTACCGAGCCCTCGGCCCGATCAAGGCAGCGCTTGAGGACAGCCGCAGTCCGACCGGAGAACAAGACCGTGGCAGCGAAGTTGTTGGCATGCTGCTCTTCGGGTGCGTCGCTCCACGTGCCAACCTCGCCCCGCTCGATCCAGGTGCGAAGCTCGCCACGATCCGGGTCTCGAATGTGGTCCAGCTCATGCAGGAGCACTTGGAGCCAACGGGCTACCGAGTCAGTCATCTGTTTGAGCACGATGATCGAGCGTCCGTCTCTGGTGAAGCAAGCGCCGTGGAAGGCGCCAGGATCGCGCAGCGGCACGACTGGGATGCGCAGCTCGTAGAGATACTGCAAGGTTGCAGCGAACAGCACGTCCGACCGGGCCGTAGGGTTCTCCACGCCGGGTGCGATGAGTCGTGCACGCTCGTCGATCGCCTCACGGACCTCTCGTTCAGTTCCTGGCAAGCGTGGCTCGCCAAGTTGCTGTGTCGCGCGAAGGACGATGTCAGCGATGCCCTCGGCATACTGCGCGTAGGCGTCCAACGGGGCCTGAGCCGCGTTCCGTGGTGCCTTGAAGCGAGCCGTAGTCGCGAGGGCGGGCAGCGGACCGTCGCTGTCGAGGAGCTGCTGTACGGTCAGTCGTAGCAGGCGCGCCGCTCGTTCAGCCAACTCCAAGACCTTTGCCGGCCCAGGGCTCTCTGCCGCATCACCGAGCAGCCGCTCGTCGACGACGCGGCGGTCGAGACCGAGTTGCCGCAATCGCCGTCGTAGCCCCGCGATTGGAGTGTCACGCGCCGGCAGCTCCAGGCCGGCTTCCAGCTCGACGCCCAGCGCTCGCATCACCTCCTGAAGCCGAGATAGCGAGGCACTGGCGTAGCTCTCCGCCTCGTACCGCTGGATCTGCTGTTCCTTCATGCCAAGGCGCTCGGCCAGCTCTCGCTGCGTTAGCCCACTGCCGATGCGCGCCCGGACCAGCGCGTTAGGCAGATCGGCGAGCGAGGCCACGCGAACGGTCGACACCTCGCCGGCGCGCAACGCCTCGTACTCCCGCAGCTGACTGTCGAGATCGGCGATCTGGCCGGCAAGGGACGCTCGCTGGAGCTCGAAGCGACGCCGGTCCTGACTGACATCGGCCGAGTCGGGCGTCTCGCTCCAGCCGTGGTTCGGCTGCTGGCTGAGTAGATTATCGAGCGCCTCGGCGAAGATCTGGCGCTGATGAGAAGTAATCCGATACTGGCGCTCATTACGAATCATGGCAGCGTCCTTAAGTCCAGGCGCACGATGCCCTTGACCTCACCGTCCGGGCCCTGCTGGAAGAACTGCTGGAAGGGAAGCCCGCTACCGCCCTCGATGCCTGCCAGTAGCTCGCCTCCGTACTTCGCCTTCTGCTTCAGGCGACCGTTCTGCATATCGTCGGGGTCGATCAGGAGCGGATCTACCTTGTCGAGGTCAACCATCGAGGGGTCCCAGACGCCGTCGAAGTCTTCGGGGTCGGGCTTCGCGGTCACGAAGCTGCCGTCCAGCCAGACCCAGATGGCGCCGCCCGCCCGCAGGCTCGTGGTGGCCCGGAGCAACCCGTCGAGCAGACGGCGGCGCCTCCGGGTCGAGCCGAACCGCGCGGACACCTCCTCCCAGGTGGCGACGTGCTGGCCCGGCGGCAGCACGCCACCTTCGGTGAACGGCGGCAGCATCGACACAACATAATCGTTGCGTCCGGCCAGGGTCAAGGTTATCCTGTGCGAGGCGAGTCGCTTGCACTGCGTGACCGGCCGCTGGCAGGAAGTGGTCCGAGATCAGGAGAGACGCAGTGAAGCTCACGCTCTACCTGCTTCGCCAGGGCCTCGACTCCGAGGCCGATGCCCTCCGGCCCAGCTTCGACGACTATGAGCACGTCGAGACCCGGCCGGTGGCCGGCCTGACGTGGGATCTCTACGTGCTGCGGCCGTTCCCCAGGCCGCCGCGGTGGCTGACTGACCTGACTTCGATCGTCGAAGGCGACGGCCTGGCGAACCTCCGCAACCAGCTCTGCTCGGCGTTGCTGTTCGTCACCCGTGGTGACCGGCGCTTCATCTTATCCTACGGCGGCGGACACTTCGTCATCGACCGGGAGTACATCGAGCCTGGCTTCGGCCTCCGGGTGGTCGCCAACGTCGTCGCCGGCAGCAGCATCTTGAGTGCCGAGACCCGCGGGCTCAGCCAGACAGCCCGCAGCCAGCGCACCGTCCTGCCTCTGGCGAGCGCGCTGTACGAACTGGGCATCGAGCCCAGCGACGAGTGGGTGCGCCAGCTCACCGGCAAGCCGTCGATCCAAGGCTTCGCCAACACCGCGTCCGGCTCGGACTCGCTCAAGCTGAGCGTCCGAGACTTCAAGCTCGCGAACCTCAACGCCGACGAATATATTGCTATGGGCAAGCAGGTGGCCGAGGCCGGCCGGAGGCCGGCCAGCCGTGGAGCGAGATCGTTCGTCTCGGTGTGGCTATGGAGTTCGTTCGCTGGTCACAGACACCGGCGCTCATCCTCATGAGTGCCCTTGCCCTGCACGGCAAAGCCAATGAGGTCGCGGAGTGGACGGCCGAGGTTGACGCGTGGCAGTTGGCCCAGGCACTACGAATCTACGAGGAGTTGCTTCCGGTCTTCGAGCGGCGAATGCGCCCCGGCCTCAAGCTCGAAGAAATGGCCACAGCTGTGTTCGACCTCATTGGCGGCATGGCCTTGAATGCTCGGTTCAACGCTGACCCAAGGGACCGGACAATTGTGATCGACATCGACGGCTCGGGCCCGAAGGAATGGCACATCTGTGCATTCGCTGCGTGGGGAATCTACAACGCCTTTACCGAGTCGGACAGTACAGCGAGTAGTTCATGATTCAGGTTCCGAGCATGACCACCTGAACCTAACCGACGCGATCGCACCGTGCTGCAGGGCGCGTCGCCAGACAGACCATGTCGCGTGTCGCCACCCAGAACTGTCTGTGCCAGGTCGTAGCGTCAAGGGCGTGAACCTCCCGCCTGACGAACAGGCCCTGCTCGACCTCCTCACTGAGGGCGTCCTGCCGGACTCCCACGGTCTGCGCGAGCCGGACGAGCAGGCGGTGCTGCACTGGCTCACGGACGGCCGACGCCAACCGCACCGACCTCGGCCAGCCGCCCGTCAGCCCCATACCAGGCCGCGGTCCGTACCTCACGGTGAACGGGCGCCGGCCATCCCCGAACCGGAGCCGAGCAGACCCTCGCCCTACCACGCTCGGGAGTGGGCTGAGCGCTACTTCACGCCGCAGCAGGTATCCACCTGGCTCCAGGCCGGCCTGAAGACGTACGAGGCCTGGCTCGCCGAGGAGCTGCGCGACCTACAGATCACGCCTGACATGCTCTCCATCGTGATCCGCAAGCAGACGATCTTGGAACGCCTGCGGGACGGGCTCAGCCCAGCCCAGGTGCGACGGCTCCTTGATCGGGAGTCTGGAACCCGAGGGGGAGGCCGGCGTGGAAGCGGCACATGACTGCGTGGCGTGCGAGCGCTGCGGCCAGTGCGGCTGCCCGGCTGGCCTCTGCTACTACTGCACTGCGCTCACCCGTGCCCTTAAGGCCATCGCAGACGATCATCGTCGCTGGACCATGCAGCTCAAGGACCCTTCACGGCGGTACGCCACGACAACCGGCGGCAGCAGCAAGCTCCATGACCGTGACTGCCCGGCGATCAAGACTGCCGTGGCCCTGACCGAACGTGAGGCCCTGACGCTTGATCCACAGGCCGTAGTGCACGGCGGCTACCTCCCCCTCTTCCCGCGGCTGTTGACACGAGACGACGCCATGAAGGAGCTGCGCCGCGGACGATGCCGCACCTGCAGTCCTGATCTGCCAGACCGACCACGTTGGGCGCCAAGGAAGCTAACCGGCCTGGGTTGGCCGCTCGACGATGGACGGTGCGTGAAGTCGCAGTACGACCTGGTCCGCAAACGCCGCGACAAGGAGTAACGTCCGGCCAATGTAGCCTCGAAGCCTATTGTACGAGTCGAAGGCGATGGGCGACTTACTTCAAGCGTATGAAGAGCGGGACTGGCGCGATGCACGTGGACGTGTCCCGTAGGCACTATGAGGCGGCGGACGGGTCGGTGCGGGAGTACCGCCGCTACCTGCTGCGCCGCTCCTACCGAGATGAGCAGGGCCGGCCGCGGAAGGAAACCCTGGCCAACCTCTCCGACCTGCCCGAGCACGCGATCGAGGCGCTGCGGGCGGCGCTGGCCGGCAAGACGTTGGTGCAGGCCGACACGGCGTTCCGGATCGAGCGCAGCCTGCCGCACGGGCACTTGGCGGCCGCGCACGCGATGGCCACCACGCTGGGCCTGAAGAAGCTGCTCGGCCCGGACTGCCGGCAGCGCGACCTGGCCTACGCGCTGATCCTGTCCCGGGTGGTCCGGCCCAGATCGAAGCTGTCCACCCTGCGGTTGTGGTCCGACACCACGCTCGGGGAAGACCTGAGCATCAGCCAGGCCAGCACCGACCAGGTGTATGAGGCTTTGGACTGGCTGCTGGGCCGGCAGGACCACATCCAGACGGCACTGGCCGCCCGGCACCTGACCCCGGGCGGTACGGCATTATTCGACCTGTCCTCCTCCTGGATGGAAGGCCGCGGCCGCGAGCTGGCCGAATTCGGACACTCCCGGGACGGAAAACGCGGGAAGACCCAGATCGAATACGGGCTGCTGACCGATCCCGCTGGCCGGCCGGTCGCGGTCCAGGTCCACCCGGGAGCCACCTCGGATTCCGAAGCGTTCGCCGCCGCCGTCACCACCGTCCGGGAGAAATTCGGGCTGAACCAGCTCACGATGGTCGGCGACCGCGGCTCGCTGACCACCACCCGGATCGACCAGCTGCGCGGCCTGGACGGCATGAGCTGGATCACCGGGCTGCGCGCCCCCGCGATCGCCGCGCTGGCCGCCGACGACGGGCCGCTGCAAATGTCGCTGTTCGACAGCCAGAACTTCGCTGAGATCACCCACCCGGACTACCCCGGCGAGCGGCTGGTCTGCTGCCGCAACCCGCTACTGGCGGCCGGACGCGCCCGCAAACGCGCCGACCTGATCGCCGCTACCTCCACCGACCTGCAGGCCGTCCGCGCCGCGGTGGAAGCCGGCAGGCTGACCGGCGCCGGCCGGATCGGAGTCAAGGCCGGGAAGGTCATCAACAAACGCAAGGTCGCCAAACATTTCCTACTCGATATCACCGACACCACCCTCGACTTCCGCCTCGACCAGCAGCGGATCGACACCGAGGCCGCGCTCGACGGCATCTACGTCATCCGCACCCCCCTGCCCCCCGACACCCTACCCACCACCGCCGTCATCACCGCCTACAAAAGCCTTTCCCACGTCGAACGTGATTTCCGTATCACCAAGACCGACGACCTCGACCTCCGCCCGATCTTCCACTACCTACCCGACCGAGTCCGCGCCCACGTATTCCTGTGCATGCTCGCCGCCTACCACACCTGGCACCTACGCGAAACCTTCGCCCCGCTAACCTTCACCGATGAACACCACACCGAAAACCCCGACCCGGTCGCCCCGGCTATCCGCTCGCCCGAGGCCAAGACCAAAGACACCACCAAACAAACCGCCGACAATCTGACAGCCCTGTCCTACCACGACCTTCTCCACCACCTCGCCACCCTCGCCCGCCACACCATCACCTTCAACGGCGGGCACCTCCAGAAGATCACCGAACCCACCCCCACCCAGCGCCGAGCCTTCCAACTCATCGGCGCCCCCATCCCCCTCACCCTCGCCACG
>WNFY01002443.1_pt1 | contig 24041 bp, 18 predicted proteins | sample 5400091 | NCBI WGS metagenome assembly WNFY01 (sample SAMN13153364, study PRJNA577476) | soil metagenome | isolation source: 60 cm soil or saprolite under grassland replicate 1 | place: USA:California | collected 2016-06-15 | reverse complement strand
CTACCATGGCCACTGGCTGTACCGTCAATGCCCGTCGCAAGAGGCCTGCCGCCTATCAACTCGTGGAGAATCCGAAGCTCATCCGGGGCTGAGGTTGATGCCTATTGGGCATCCCTTGCGGATGCCCGGCTACTTCCTGCCGCGCTCTGGCTGGCTCATATAGGCGTGAGTAGCCGAATCCGTGCCTCATGCTGACTCTGGTCGGCGATCCGGATCAGGAGACGTATGTCCCAATCACCCCCCATCAACAACTCACCTCTGCCATGAAAATGCCCTCTTCTATCAGGATGCATTACAATAGAGGTCGCTGCCATCTTCATATCGAGCATAGTGGTGAACAGGGAGATAGACACATTCGAGAGAGCTCTGCCCGTTCCCATCGCGACCAGCTTGACCGTGAAGCTGTTGATGCCTGTCCGATTGGGATCAACCTCTAGCGTAACCAGGATCAGTCGATCTGTCGTCAAGACGGTCGCGCTCCACGGCAACGAGGTCACAGCCAACTGAGGTGTGGGGTGCGATGGTGGGGCGCTTGCTGCTCCAGGAAGCGCCCCGCTGAAGACCTTAAGCAAGCCGGTACCAAGGAGTACAGCGATTCCTCCTGCGAGTGCCCACCGCAGAATGCTGGCTCTTGCCCTGTGGAAGTCAACTGTCGGAAACAAGAATAAAGCCCTCCATCGGGATCGGATATTCTGAAGCGAGCTTGAATGCCTCAACACGGTGGGTCGCGGCATCGATGTGTGCATGGTTGACGCAGTAGTAATAGTACAGGCCAGGCTTGCTGAAGATTACGGCGATCGTATCGCCTCCAGGCACATCATCCGTTCCGGCAATCCGGTTCACACCGATATCCGTTGGGTTGATCTCCGCTTGCGCTTGGGGTGGGTCGCTCGTGGTTGACCAGCCAGGGACCAGGGCCACAAAGTGGGGATCGCTATCGAAGTTGTGCCAGGACACCGAGCCGGGAGTAATCGCCAGGAACTCGCTCACGAAATCATCGTGCATTGGTGGGATGCGATTGCAGGAAAGCATCTCCCGCTGCGATCAGGGCCTGCACTTGGGAGAAGTCGCAGGGATCGGACGGCGTTGCGGCACGCCAGTGCATATCATGGCACTGATCGGGGCTGATCCAGGAGTAATTTGGCACCGTATTGTTCGCCAGGTCAGTTGAGAACTGGCTAAAGTCCACGATGTTTGCCAAACGAGCAGGACTATTCTGCACATCAGTGTACGAGACAAACGGATTGTGCTTGCGCTCGTAGAGCTGGTTGCCGCAGGCGTGCGCCAACAGATTGCCATTGCACAGCGAAAGCGACTGCATATATGCCTTCCAGGTCTTGCTATGTGCCTCAAGCTGATCCACAATGTTGGGCACATCAATAGTCGTGTCATTATCATCGGCGACACCATTGGTCGAGCCAGAGGTCGCCGCGATGTAGTTCGGCTGGCTGGGGTGGGTGACGCCAAAATACTTAGTTGCCAACCCATAGGTTGCGGCTGCAGAATTAATAAAGGGCGCATTCGAGTTGCCGATCAGACTCGTGTAGCCGGTATTCTCCATCATGATGACGAAAACATGCTGGAAGTTTGGGAGACCCGCGTTGTTCCCATCGCGGATGGTAACATGTGCCGAAGCTGCAAGCGGCACCATCATCCCAATAGCTACTATTACCGCGATACCGATGCGAGACATGAGGCGCATACTACGCCGGTTGCTGCTCATCAAATAAACCCTCCTTTGGGCAACAAAATAGACTTACCTATCTTCAAGGATATGCATTTTAGACACGAACGAGCTACAAAGCACAATGATACGTGGATGGTCTAAAATGAAGATCTGGTTCCCCCAACTGAAGTATACACAATTTTTCAGCTAAAAAGAAGTAAATAGCCTTACAAACTTTTCAGGTCGCGTAGGGGCGGGGGCTGTGTGGGGCTGGGTGGGGACGCTTGCGTCGCCCTGCATGCCTGCATGCACACGAGATGCCCTCCCACCCAGGGCGACGCAAGCGTCCCCACTCCACCCAGCCCCACGCCCGCCTCTACGCGAACGATACCTTTTCCCAAACCGCCTCACGAAAAACCTACCCCTAAAAATGGGGCTTACCCCCGCCCTTGAAACTGGCCCCCCAGTAATTTGTTGACTCAACTCTCTATTGGTATAATGAAAAAAAAGTATCAAAAGAGTAAAATTGATGAAAAAACACAACTTGTTAAAAGCCCTGTCTCGCTTCCTCCTATGGTCACATGTCATCGGTGTGGTTGGGTTTTATCTCGTACTATGGCTGCGCAGTACACCGGCTAAAAAGGATCGTGTCAAGAAGTCAGCTTCCAGGCCTGAAAACCCTGAACAGTCTGCAAACTATCCACTTGTCTCTATTATTGTGCCTGCTCGCAACGAGGAACGCAATATCCGACGCTGTGTCGAGTCGCTCCTGGAACAAAGCTATCCGAACTATGAAGTCATCGTTGTCGATGATGGTTCCACAGATGGCACTCCCAACATTCTTGAAACTATCTTACGAACACATCCTCAAAGTAATCGCCTGTGGGTGCAGCGCCTTCGTGACGAATTGCCCGAAGGCTGGGCAGGCAAACCTCACGCGATCCATGCAGGCGTACAGGAATCCCATGGAGAATGGTTGTTATTCACCGATGCCGATACCTGGCATGCTCCCAATGCATTGCAATGCGCTCTGACTTCGGCTCTAAATACTGGCAGTGATTTGTATTCTCTGGGTACAGGACAGGAACTACCGGGTTTCTGGGAAAAGGTGATGATGCCTATGGCCTATCTTGGTATATCCATGATGTACCCCATCAAGAAGGTCAACGATCCTCTGAGTTCAATTGCTATCGCAAATGGACAGTTCATTCTCATTCGCCGCACAGTCTATGACATCCTGGGGGGTTATGCACGTCCAGAACTACGTAATACGCTGCTGGATGATCGCGATCTCGCTTACACGGTAAAGCAGCAAGGTTTCCGGCTCAAGCTCGAGGATGGGCGCGACCTGGTGCATGTACAAATGTATCGCGGACTGCGAGAGGCATGGCGAGGATGGCGTAAGAACGCCTTTTTAGGTAGTCGGGGTGGTATTGCATTTGTTATATTACAGTTGATTGGATTGCCCATGGTGGCAATCGTGCCTTTTCTCCTGCCGTTGGTAGCCTGGATAAGTAGACAAAAGCTCGTCCGAGGAGGGGTCATTACTTCATCTGAGATTGGAGCAGCAACGCTTCTTGAGTTAGGGCCGCTACTTGCATACCACATGTCGATAGACAAACAACTGAAGGTACCCTGGTATTATGCATTCGCTTACCCATTGGCAGCTTCCTTATTTGAATGCATCCTGGCTCAGTCGGCCTGGCGTGTGCTACTACGCAAAGGCATTGATTGGCGCGGAAGGCAATATTATAATTGATGTGCAAAAAGCATGTGGAGGTCTCCACATGCTTTTTGCACATCAATATGACCTACCACTCCTTGTATAAGCGGATGGCATGCAACTTCGCGGTCTGATCAGTGCCATTACCCTCGGCAGGTGGCAGTGAGGCATTCTCCTGCTTCTGCTGTGAGTGATCCTCTGATGAGTTCATAGATGCGTCAACGGGCAACCTGGCTGCAGACTCAGTGTCTCTCTGTGCCTGTACGAAACGCTCATAAGCTGCACGGGCAGCATCCTGGGCTTTTAACTGTTCTTTATTCGCATCAGCTTGTTTACGTACCAACTCTTCCATGAACTCATTACTTAGCCCATCATTTTGAGATAAGAATGAAATACTCGTAGCTATACCATATGCTGCATTACGTGCATATTGCATGGCAGACTCGGCAGCGATCCAGGCTTCTTTAGCCGATTGGACATCTGTGGAAAGCGGACTGGCTGCGTGCTGGTCTTGTTGCTCCAATTCCAGGGGTTTTGTAGGTACGCGTTCCATGATCGAGTCAGTTGATGTGCCAACGTCAGGTGTGTACACTATTTCTGATACAACTATGCTAGAGTCGTCGCTCGCTAGAGGTTCTTGCTCATTTGTGATGGAGGTGGTGGACTCGAAGGAAGAAGGAGAACTGGCTTCTAACTCTTGAGCAGCCTCGTGTCCCTGTTCATTTCCCTTTTCCTCGTCTTCATCGACGGTAAGAACATCGCTTACGACCGTACGTATGGATGTAGCCTCCTGCTCTGATGCACTTGTCTCAGGTAAAGAGGGCTCTGAATAAGATGACGAAGAGCCGTCTGACTCTTGAAAGCCCACGATTTCTTGTTCAACATGAACAGGTGCGAATTCTTCGGAATCAACACTTGGGGTTGATTCAAGCGCAGTAGCTATTGCAGGCTCGTGTTCCACGTACACAAATTGCTGATCAGCAATTCGCAAATCAGCAATTTGTTCTCGAACAAGCACGAGTTTGCCTTGAATACGCTCTACACGCTTTCTTCTTCGCTCTAGACGTGCCTGTGCTCGCTCAAAACGTTCCAACGCTCTGGCTTCATCTTCTTGCTCTTCCTGTAATAGCGCATTGAAACGCTGTTCTTTCTTAAGCAACTTCTTGGACAGATTCTCGTCAGATGTTACTTCCTCCGTTGTATCAAAACGTAAAATCTGGTCTTCCATAATAACCTCCATTACATTCGTAAAATAGTTCTGGTTCTCTACATCACCTAACGAAAGGTAATAAAGATGTGTCGAAAGAGGGCATAAAGTACTAGTCCTTTCCTTGACATCACACACCAGATAAGCATTCAACACCTCGAGTCTGTAGTCCACGCCTTTCATACGTAGGGAGGAAAGGTGAGTCCTTCGCTGGGGTTGTATGAGTTACCAACCTCGTAACCCTGGGTGGTTCCCTACATCGTAGCTGCCTGGAAACTTTGGTGCTTCCCTCGGAGCGCCATGACGGTTCGCTTGCTGGTCTACGATGTAAGTACCCAGGATGGGTCACGAAGATGGTAACCCATACAGGGGTTGAGTGGGATCGCCCTTCACAGATACCGAACTTGATACTTTATGTGAAATATTGTACACTTGTCCTATGAAGCAGATGATCACCGCCAAACTGAAACTGCATACGAGCTGTGAGCAATTCCAGGCCTTGCGGGCGACGCAACTGGCGTATCGCGATGCCATGAATTATGTGAGTCGCTACGCGTTTGCGCATGGCAAGAAGAGCAACCAGCAGTGGTTGCAACAAGAGACGTATGCAGACGTGCGTGCTGCGTATCATTTGCCTGCCCAAATGGCCTGTAACGTCCCACGTCAGGTCGGGGCCACCTACAAGACCTTGTGGACGAAGGTAAAGCAAAACAGCGCTTCACACAAGGCGGGTATCACCAAGAAACGCTACAAGGGCCTCGATCAGCCACCAAAGTACGTCTCCCCGACGCTCACCTACAACTACCACCGGGACTATAGCCTGAAACCAGATAGGCAAGTGAGCATCCTCACTTTGAAGGGGCGCGTGATTGTCCCCTATACGGGCTATGACAAGCATCTTGCTCTCATGCAGCACGGTGGGCATATCGGGGCGGCGAAACTGTGGTATAACAAGCCCAGGAAGCAGTTCTACCTACTCGTCACTCTTGAGCTTGATCTGACAGAGCCCACGCCCGAAACCCACAGGCACGTGGTGGGCGTCGATGTAGGAAGGCGCTACCTGGCGGTCACAGCGCAACTTGATAATGGGACATCCTTCTATTCCGGCAAGCAGACCAGGGCCAAAACGGACCATTATGCACGACTACGCAATCGGTTGCAGCACAAAGGCACCCGTTCCGCTACCCGACGACTTGTCATCATTAGTGGACGGGAGAGACGGTTGAAACAAGCGACCAACCACATGATCAGTCGACGCATTGTGGACCAACACCCGCACAGCATCATCGGCCTGGAAGACTTAACACACATCCGTGAGCGTACTAAGCGCAAGCATGGGAAGAAAGCCACTAGCGCGCAGCGCAGAGCGAACAGACATGCCTCCAAGTGGGCCTTTGCTGAACTGCACAGTTACATCGCCTACAAGGCAACGCTTGCGGGCAGTATGGCGGTGAAAGTGGACGCCCACTACACCAGCCAGGCGTGCCCCAGGTGCGGGCATACCGGTGAGGACAATCGCCCCAACAAGGGACTGCTCTTTGTCTGTCAGAGTTGCCATTATACCCTCCATGCCGATTTGATTGGTGCGCGCAATGTCGCACTGCGAACGCTGCTCACTCGGCAAGACTGGATGAGCACGGGCGTCTTGTCAGTACGCCCCGATGTGTCGAGCGATGAAGCCAAAGCTGCGTGGCGGCAACGCTACGCAGAATTGCGGTGGAGCCCAGACACAAGCTCCCAGCTTTAGCTGTGGGGTCACTGACTGATAGAGCAAGGAATAAACAAAATAGGAGTTTATATACATGGTAGCAGTATCTATACAAATTGAGGGCCAGAATGGCCTTACCTGGCCATATTGGAAACGACTAGTCACAGAAGTAGAAGACCTGGGATTCGCAGGACTCTTCCGATCTGACCACTTCACAAATGCGCGACCACCGGACAAGGACTCGCTCGAAATGCTTGTATCGCTCGCTTACCTGGCCGATCATACACAGCATATTCATTTTGGGCCATTAGTCGCCCCAATCTCCTTCAGACATCCAACACTACTAGCTCGCCAGGCTGCGGCTCTGGACGATCTCAGCGGTGGACGCATGATCCTTGGCCTTGGAGCAGGCTGGCAGGATCGTGAACATCGCTTATTTGGTCACGAGCTGGGTGATATACCTACCCGTATGGCACGCTTCGAGGAAGGACTCGAGGTCATCACACGCTTATTGAATAGTGACGAACCGGTCACCTACGAGGGAAAATTTTTCCAGTTGCGAGAGGCACTGTTATTGCCGCGTCCTCAACGCCCGCGAGGACCTGAAATAATGATCGGTGGTAATGGACCCAAACGCACTTTGCCACTCGTCGTACGCTACGCCGACATCTGGAATGGGAACTTTCTCTCACCAGCAGCATTCGAGGAACGTTCAGTCATGCTGGATCAATTGCTACGTGCAGCCGGACGCAACCCCTCAGAACTCAAGCGCACTGTCATGCTGAGCCTCACCTTTGGACGCGATATGACTGAGCTAGAACGCCGTTTAAGCTGGCGTCAAAATGACCCGCAATATGCCAGTAAATCCCTCGATAAAGTAATCGAAGAATTGAGTATGAACGGTACGATCGTTGGCACTCCAGACATGATTAGCGACCAGATCAATGCATATAGCAAAGTAGGCGCCGACGAACTGGTTTTGCAATGGTTTGATCTAGACGATATTGATGGGCTGCGTGCTTTCGCCACCAGTGTATTGCCACGAATATAAAAGTCTGACTACATCCCTCAATCACTTGTCATCCTGAGCGAAGCGAAGGATCTCGTTGCCCAGCGCGTGAGATCCTTCGCTTCGCTCAGGATGACATCCGGGGAAGCAGCAGGCGTGACCATGCTGTCATGCTGAGCCGCAGCGAAGCATCTCGATGGCCAGAGGACGAGACCCTTCGCTGCGGCTCAGGGTGACAATTCGAGAAGTAGCTAGGGTTACAAAAGGAGGCGCCAGTAGATGAAGCACTACTACGTCTACATCATGACTAATCGCTCTCAAACACTCTACACAGGCGTCACCAATAATCTGCAGCGACGTATGTATGAACATAAACATCATCTGGTTGCGGGCTTTACTAGCAAGTACCAAATTACCCACTTAGTCTACTTTGAAGAAACATCCAATGTGTACGCTGCTATTGCGAGGGAGAAGGAGATAAAGGGCTGGTTGCGCGCAAAGAAGATTGCTTTGATCGAGTCAATGAATGCCGACTGGCGAGACTTGAGTGAAGAATGGCAAGGAGCATGACTATGGGAGATGAGGACGAGACCTTTCGCTGCGGCTCAGGGTGACACTGGGGGAGCATCGTTCGTGGCAGCATTGTCATTCTGAGCGAAGCGAAGAATCTCAGGCGCTGGGTCACGAGATTCTTCGCTTCGCTCAGAATGACAATTGGGGTGCCGATTCGTCTCTCATCACCTGATGTATCCACCCTTATATCATAAATCCCCCATTTCTAGGGATTGCGTAACTTCCGCCAACCGGCGATTCAGAAAAGCTTGCTCTTTCGCATTAAGACATAGCTTGAGCGCCTGCGTATAAGCATCTTGTGCATCATGCATACGGCCAGCTCGCCGCAATAAATCTGCGCGAGCCGCGTGAAACAAGTAATAGTCGTTTAACTCCTTGCTCAGGTTTGTTCGATCAAGCAGTGCAAGACCTTGAAGAGGGCCGTCTGCCATAGCGATAGCTACAGCCCGATTGAGTTCGATTATCGGAGAAGGAGTCATCCTCATAAGCGCATTATATAATGCCGCAATCTGCGGCCAATCTGTGTCCTCGGGATGTTTTGCCTGCGCGTGCAGCGCACTGATCGCTGCTTGTACCTGGTACGGTCCAGGCTGCCTCATGTGGAGCGCGCGCTCCAGGATGCTAAGTCCCTCCTCGATCTTGCCCCTATCCCAACGTGAACGATCCTGGTCTTCGAGCAGTACAAGCTCTCCATCCGCTCCCACACGTGCTTCACGCCGGGAATCATGCAGCAGCACTAATGCGAGTAGGCCCAACGCTTCTGGAACTTCGCGATACAGTGACTCCTGGTTCAGCAGCACTGCCAGGAGACGAGCCAGTCGGATGGATTCGTCGCACAATTCTCGACGAATCAATTCACTACCGGACATGGCCATATATCCCTCGTTAAATATGAGGTACAGGACACACAGCACGGCATCAATGCGTTCACCTAAAACATGTGCCTCTGGAACGCGATAAGGAATACCGGCATCCCGAATCTTCCTCTTTGCCCGCACCAGGCGCTGCGCCATTGTTGGAAGAGGTACAAGGAAGGCGCTAGCAATCTCAGCAGTAGAAAGGCCGCCCAACGTATGCAATGTAAGAGCAACCTGTGCTTCTAACGCCAGAGCAGGATGACAGCAAGTGAACATGAGCTTGAGTCGTTCGTCGGGAATAGAAGTCTCTTCCATGTCCTCTTCTCCTCTCTGCTCCTCATGCTCAAGTAGCGCCTGCAGCATAACCTGTTTGCGCGCAAGCGTGTTTTCACGACGCAAGCGATCGATGGCCTTGTGCCGGGCTGTGGTAGTTATCCACGCGCTCGGATTATGGGGAATGCCATCGACAGACCAGCGCTCAAGCGCCACGAGCAGCGCATCTTGCAGGGCATCCTCGGCCAGCTCGAAATCTCGCACAGCACCAATCAAAGCGGCGAGAATGCGGTCTGCTTCACGTGAAAACGTTTCAGATACAGCCTGCTGTATTGTATCCATCTACTTATTGCTTTGATCCCCAAATGCACCCAGGTGAATTTCCATTCCTGTAGCCATTCCCTTATCTGAATGCAAGGAAGTATTACATAAATTCCAACACTGGCCGAATCTCAATGGAGCCATGCCTGGCCCCAGGAATCTTTGCCGCAATCTCAATAGCTTCATCGAGGTCGTCGCAGTTTAGCAGGTAATAACCGCCGAGTTGCTCTTTCGTCTCAGCAAACGGTCCATCCGTCGTCAGCGTCTTGCCGTTGCGTACCCGTACAGTTGTCGCAGTATTAGAAGACATAAGCGCCGCGCCCGCCGACACTCCTCGTTTCTCTGACTCAGCTCCAAAAGCAAAATAATCCTGGTACTCAGCCGCCTGTTCTTCCTCGCTCCACTGTGAACGGGCAACCTCATCTTGATAAATCAACAGTAAGTAACGCATTACCTTTCCCTTTCTTAAAAAGCAATAGTAAAAAGACTCTCCACCCCTTTATTTATAAGCTTTTCCCACCTCCCCGTAGTCGCCCGCATACACATTCAGTTAAGCGTCCACAACCCCCCAGGGCGACCGCTGGCACCTACCCGCCTTGCCAACGACGCTCGCGCGTCTAGTGCTACGCACTCAGGCAAGACGAAAGGAGAAGGGTCCCATCCCCTCATCCTCACCGCTCCCGCCCTTACAAAGACTCCGAAGAGGGCATTGGCCGTTCCGTTTCTTTGTAAGGGCGGGGGTAGGGTGGTGCGGAGCGGGGACCCTTGCGGTCGCCCTGGGGTGGGGCGCTTCCCCTCGCTTTGCACGCTCACTCCATGCCTATGCGGGCCTTTATGGTCGCCCGCGTCCCCCTTAAACAACGTAGACTCTAATCCGGAAATCATTTTTTTCTTTTAAAGAAACGACGAATGAGATAAAGTCAATTCGACAATTTGATTTCCCTTTGAATTACCCTCCCTTCCCTAACACTTCCCCTTATCGCACCACCGCTCCCAGATGTTGACGGTCCCTCCAGCAATGGGGCTATGCTGGTAGTTATGCGTCCCCTTGCGCACCAGCGCGAACTCTGTCGCGCTGAAGAGCGTGATGAAAGGGAACTCCGTCAGGTAGATGTGATGGATCTGACTGAAGATCTGCTGCCGAACGCCCGGATCCGCTGTCGCCAGCTCCTGCCTGTAGAGGGCATCCAGGTCAGGGTTGCAATAGAAGTCAAGGTTGTTTTGTCCCTTGGGCGGGATCTGGTCGCACGAGAGAAACCAGGAATCGTCGGGGTCATAGCCATAGATGTTACCAAACTCGGCGATGTCATACCTGCCCGCCGCGGCTCCCGTGGGCGGCGATGCCTTCCCCCCAGGCAAGAGGGAGCCAAAGAACTCGTCGCGTGGATAGTTCTGGATGTCGAGCTTGATACCGATCCCCTGGAAGTTGCGTTGAATGATCTCCTCACTCACGAGGCGCCATGCATTGTATGATAGGGACGTCGAGTACTCGAACTCCAGGCGCTGATTGCCCTTCGTACGCACCTCATCAGGGCCTTTCACCCAGCCATTATCCTCCAGTAGCTTATTGGCCGCCACCGGATCAAACACCGGACAGAAGGCAATAGGCTCATAGCCAGGATGTAGCGCCGATGGATGGTCGGTGCAGAGCGATGTGGCGATCCCGTGACGAGCCACATTGATCAAGGCCTGGTGATCAATGGCCATCGCCATCGCCTGGCGTACTTCCAGGTGGCTGGCCAGCACCGTGTTGTGAAAGTTGAAGAACATCGCTTCGAAGGTGGCACTGGTGGGAGGCGTGACAAGCGTATAGTTGCTGAGGCGCCGGTACTGTGGCACCTTGCTCACATCAAACAGCCATGCCGAATCAATGGTCCCCGCCTGCAGATCCTTGAGGATGGCATCCTGCGCGACGATGCGGAAGACGACTTTGTCCAGGTAGGGCAGCCCTGCGCTGGCGCGATAGTATCTGGGGTTGCGCACCAGCGTGTAGTGGTCCCCTGGCACCCTCTCCTCCATCATGAAAGGGCCACTGGTGACCCTGGGGTTGAGGTTCTCAGGCGACTTCAAGATGGCCTCGGGCGTCATCGTGCTGAAATGGTGCGCCGGTAGCGGGGCAAATTCGCCATCCACCCACAGACTGGAGACGAATGGGGCATAGGCTTGCGTGAGGTGGAAGGCGATCGAGAGATGGTCCGCCGAGACCTCCGCCGAGCTGATCAGGTTCAAGCCCTGTGTAAAGAAGGCACCGAACTTGGGATTGCGCCAGAGCCGCCAGGTGAAGTCCACGTCGCGTGCATCATAGGGCTGCCCATCCGACCACACCAGGTGTGGCCGCAGGTGGAACGTCCAGGTTTTGGCGTCGGCGCCGATGCCCCCATTCTGTACGGTGGGCACCTCGGTTGCCGCCCCAGGGTGGATCACACCTTGCGCATCCCCGTAGAAGAGCGGCAAGTAGAGTGCCTGATCGACCAGAGCCGAGGCCTCTAGACCAAAGCCATTTGGTATGAACGAATCCGGTTCTTCAAAGAAATCGTCAGTCCAGGTGCCTCCGCGTACTGGAGTGGTGGCAGCGCTGCGCGCGCCGAGCACCCCAAAGTGCGCGAGCAGACTCACGCTGCCCAGGACGCCTCCTGCGATGATCACAACCACCAATCCAATCAGCAGTGCTGCACTGATTCTCGGTAGACGCCTCGCCTTCGGCTTGACCGGCATCGTTGGCTCCAGGGGAGGTGACACGACCGCAGCCGTGGGTGCGACCAATGAGCCCCACTGTGGTGTCTCGGACGCAGCTCCACTCTGGGGCGTGTCAGGGCCGTTTGGCACAGAGGAGTTCGGGTACACGGTCGGCTCGAGATCCCCCACTGTCAAATCGGCCGATGGGGTCGACTCTATAGGGAGCACGGGGTGACTCGGCGCCACCGCGACTGTCTCATAGCTCGTTGCAGCAGCCGACCCCATAGGAGGCTGCTCACTTGATAGCCTCGCAGTAGAGGCGAGCGCACCCTGGCTGGCCCGCTCCAACGCCTCGGCAAAGTCTGCCACCGAAGCAAAACGTGCTTTGGGGTCTTTGGCCAGAGCACGCAGTACCACCTGCTCGACCTCGGGTGGGATCGCCGGTACGCGCTCACGCAGCGATGGAGGAGACATGCTCAAGTGTTGAGCCATCACTTCGCTCACCGACCCTTCAAAGGGACGTTCGCCACACAGCCACTCGTAGAACACCACCCCCAGCGCATACTGGTCGCAGGCCGCGCGCGGGTGTCCCTCGATCTGCTCGGGAGCCATATAGGCCAGGGTACCGGACGTCCCTTGTGCGCTCACATTGAGCGAAGAAGTGCTATGGGAGATCGTGGCAATGCCAAAATCAGAGAGCAGCACTTCCTGGTGTTGTCCGATCAACATATTCTCCGGCTTGACATCGCGATGGATAAACTTCTTGTCATGCGCATACTGCAGGGCTGCTGACATCTGCTTCACAAAGGAGATGATCTGAGGTATGGGCACCAGGCTACCCTTGGGGTAACGCTGTCGCAAGGAGCCGTTCGGGGCATAATCCATCACCAGAAAGGGCACGCCATCCTGCACATCGAAATCGAACACACGTACAATCGAGGGGTGAGCTAGCCTGGCAATGGTCTGGGCTTCTTGCTGGAAATGCTCAGCCTCGCTGCCTGTCAGGTGCGTATGCAACACCTTAATGGCCGCCTGCAAATCCAGCCGTACGTGCTGCCCCAGGTACACCTCAGCATAGCCACCCTGTCCCAACAGGCTGACCAGCCGGTAATTCCCAAATTGCTGTCCAAGTCGGTCTGCCACCCTCGGCCTCCTGACGTCCAATATGAGGCAACGAATGAAGTGAAAGTTGATCGATTGTTCAGGTAAGCATAAGTGTATTGTAGAAGGAAAAAGGAGACCCGTCAAGCGTGGATGAATCTGACCGTTCCACCAAGAATCAGGGGCTATGGTTCCAGGTCGCGTAGGGGCGGGAGTAGGGTTGAGAAGGGTGGGGACGCTTGCGTCGCCCTTGGTGGAGTAGCCACTAGTCCTCCGAATGTTGCAGAAACATGTAGCCGAGTAAAGCGATGGCAAATCTCGTAGGGGGCCGATTCATCGGCCCTCGGTACCTTTTCCACTATCCAGATGAAAGGGTACCCTCCCTACCCTAACCGCCATCGTAGTTGATCCGCATTGTGCAGTAATCGCTCCATGACATTGCGTCTGAGGCGATAGATTTCACGCACATCGCTCCATTCCTGAGGACAAAAACGGATAATTTCTCTCGACTTGAGCCCGCAGTGGAAAAGCAAGTAAGCCAGCCTCTTCTCACGCTCATCGGCAAGCATCGTCTGAAGCGCCTCCCACACTTCACCCCTATCGGCAATGTCTTCCGCCTGTAGTTCTCCTGCTTCACCAGTCTCTGGTAACATGACTTCTCTTGGTCGCGCATATGCTCGCAGCGTATCCAGGATGACTCCATTCAGGCTCGCACGTAAGTACTGCAACGCAGCCGCAAGCGTATTGAATTCCACGTGTCGGGTCAAAGCGGTCGCCTGCCAGAAACGCTCAAAGGTTTGAGCGACATAATTCTCTTCGCTTTCCAGGCGGCAAGCGACCTCTCTCTTTGGATGACGACGTAGCCATCCACGCACCAGCCCATTGAAACAGTGTTGCACTCCTACCCAGGCTTCCTGGTCCCCTTGCACAATCGCGCGCCGTAGCAATTCAAGACCATACTCATCAGTCCAGGGCTCACCTTTGCGATAGTGCTCGAGAGAAATCGAGCACTGTGCCGCGAGCGCCTCATCACTCAGTGTTTTGTATGCTGCCTCTTTGAAAGGAGAGACAGGTAATGCTGGCTCAACTGGCGTGCTTTGTATTGTTATACGTTGTTCTTCATCCACGACATTGGACGTGTCGAATGCATCCTGTTTCATGTTAATACCCCTTTTAGTGTCCCCTGTTTCTGGTACTTCTGTCGCGTCTGTGTTCTTTCGTTCATCGTTGTGAACTTCTTGCTCCAAGTCTACCCTCATGCATCTTTCTGCACATCTGTTGAACAACCCATTCTGATTACTCATCTCGCGACAAAGGCATATGACCAAAGGAGTCCATCTCCATGAAGTTCTGAGTAGAATCACCTATACAAGGACTTTTGACCAAATAATCTGTACTTCAGTAGGTGCCGATGTATCGTGCACACCGCCGATTTATCGGCCTTTATACGCATCATCCTATGCATCGCAGTTGAGGAGAGTATTGTCATGCTGAGTGCAACGAAGCATCTCAGCCCACGTGTGAGATCCTTCGCAAGATTTATCAAGTAAATATTGAAGTTCTGACCCTAGTAGAGTATAGTGAATATGGCAGAATTCATTGGAAACCATCCAACCGTATATTGTAGGGACGGGGCTTGCCCCGTCCAGGGGTGCGAAGGCGCACAATTCGTAGGAAGACAACCAATCGTATATAGTAGAGGCGGGGCTTGCCCCGCCCAAGAGGCGTCAAGTGAGCGTGTTGTACGGGGGAGCGCCCCACCCCAGGGCGACCGCAAGGGTCCCATCCCCTCGTCCTCACCGCACCCGCCCTTACAAAGACTTCGAAGAAAGATGAGCTGTTCCGTGTCTTGGTAAGGGCGGGTGTGGCGTGGTGCAGAGTGGGGACCCTTGCGGTCGCCCTGGGGTGGGGTTGTGGCTGCTTAGCTTGACGCCTCTTGGGCGGGGCTTGCCCACTGCGACGGCCATCGTACACTTTGCAATCGCCCTCGTGGTGTCGCAATAATTGTCTGAATATTACACACCTAACAAAAATTCCAAAAAGGAAATAGGGATGACCGACCGTGTGGGACAGCAACTTGGCAACTACCGGCTACTCAAACTGATTGGGCGAGGTAGCTTCGCCGAAGTCTACCTTGGTGAACACCAACTTCTCAATACGCAGGCAGCCATCAAAGTGCTGAATACCCACTTTACAAGTGAAGATAAAGATCGGTTCTATGCCGAGGCGCGCACAATTGCTCGTCTCACGCATCACCATATCGTGCGCATCCTCGATTTTGATGTCGAAGATGGCTTCCCCTTTCTCATCATGGAGTATGCCCCCAATGGCACATTACGACAGCGCCACCCGCGAGGCACAAGGGTGTCCTTAGACATCGTTGTCTCTTACGTCAAGCAACTGGCCAAGGCCTTGCAGTATATCCATACGCAAAAACTGATCCATCGCGATGTCAAACCGGAGAACATGATATTAGGGCGCAACAATGAGGTCTTAATCACCGAATTTGGCATTGCCATCATTGCCCAAAGCACCCGTTCAGCGCAGGCCCAGCAGCCTCAGGAAGTGGCTGAGTCCGTTATATACATGGCGCCTGAGCAACTGATGGGTAAACCACGCCCTGCCAGCGATCAGTATGCCCTGGCTGTGGTGGTCTACGAGTGGCTCAGTGGCAACCCTCCTTTTTCAGGATCTATTCCACAGGTAGCAAATCAGCACCTCTCGACTCCTCCACCTCCCCTGCATGCAGAAGTGCCATGGATTTCATCTACCGTTGAGAGTATCGTACTGAAGGCTCTGGCCAAAGACCCGCAGCAGCGTTTTGCGACTGTGCAGGACTTTGCCCAGGCCCTGGAAGCAAACTACAAAACAGAATCAACTGAACGGACGCTCTTAGTTCCTTCTTCTGAGCATCCAGTCGAAAGCGGGCAAAGTCAATCTGTCAAGCGTAACCTACCGTCAGGGACGGTCACCCTGCTCTTCACCGACATCGAGGGATCCACTCGTCTGCTTCAGCAATTGGGCGATCGCTACTCCGGTGTGCTGGCAGAGTGCCGGCAACTACTCCGTGCTACGTTCCAGGAATGGAATGGCCGCGAAGTAGATACTCAGGGAGATGCCTTCTTTATAGCTTTTGCTCGTGCCACCGATGCGGTGTTAGCAGCGGTAGATGTGCAGCGCGCCCTTTCCGCCCATCCCTGGCCAGAAGGCGCTGCAGTACGTGTCCGCGTGGGTCTGCATACCGGCGAACCAACACTAACTCATGAAGGCTACGTTGGTCTGGATGTGCACCGATCTGCTCGCATCATGAGCGCTGGGCATGGTGGGCAGGTGCTTCTCTCCCAGACAACCGCCAATCTCGTTGAACAAGATTTGCCCGATGATGTAACCCTGCGTGACCTGGGAGAGCACCACCTCAAGGACCTGGCACGTCCCAAACATCTCTTTCAGTTGGTTATCTCTGGCTTGCCTGCCGACTTTCCACCTTTGAAGACGCTAGACACCCATCCCAATAACTTACCCGTGCAACTCACACCGTTCATCGGGCGCGAGCAAGAAGTGACAGCAGTCTGTGATCTGCTGCGCCGCGAGGATCTGCGCCTGCTCACCTTGACGGGTCCTGGTGGCACCGGCAAAACACGTTTAGGCTTGCAAGTAGCAGCAGAGTTGAGTGACCTCTTTGCTGATGGGGTCTTTTTCGTGAATCTTGCTCCTATTAGTGATCCTACCCTGGTTGTGCCCGCCATTTCTGAGACGCTCGGTATCCAGGAAAGGGCTGACCAATACCTTTTGAAACGTCTAAAGGAAGTCCTGCGACAGAAACAGATGTTGCTATTGCTGGACAACTTTGAACAGGTAGTTGACGCTGGCGTACGGATAGTAGACTTACTGGCTGCCTGTCCCATGCTTAAGGTGCTGGTCACGAGTCGCGAGATCCTGCATATGCAAGCTGAGCACGAGTTTCTGGTACCGCCGTTGGCGCTCCCCGATCCCAAACGCCTGCCTGATCTTGCTATGCTTTCACACAACGCGGCGGTAGCGCTCTTCCTCCAGCGTGCCCAGGCCGTCAAACCTGACTTCCAGTTGACCAACGCTAATGCCAGAGCCATCGCCGAAATCTGCGTTCGCCTGGATGGGCTGCCACTGGCGATAGAATTGGCGGCGGCTCGCATGAAACTGCTCCCGCCTCAGTCCCTTCTCGCACGCATGGATCAACGGTTGGCTGTGTTGACAGCAGCCTCACGTGATATGCCGGCACGGCAGCAGACGCTGCGCAACACGATTGCATGGAGCTATAACCTCTTAGATGCAGCAGAGCAGCGACTCTTCAGGCGACTTTCGGTCTTCGTCGATGGCTGTGCCTTGCAGGCAGTCGAGGCAGTTTGCGCTGCTATTGGCGATGGCGACGAAGCAGGACAGGCGCTGAGATGGAAGTCACACGGCAGGCTCATGCCGCGTACTACCTGGTGCTGGCAGAAGAGGCAGAACCGCAACTCCTCAGTAATCAGCAGATCATGTGGTTAGAGCGGTTGGATCGTGAACACGAGAACCTGCGAGTGGCGTTGCATTGGTTGCTAGAGCATGGGGAGGCAGAGCAGAACATGGAAATGGCTTTGCGCCTTGGTACGGCGTTAGAGCAGTTTTGGGTAATACGCGGGTACCACAGTGAGGGACGCACTTTCCTGGAACGGGCATTGGCTGCGTATCAAGGAGTTGCGACACCCTTTCAGGCAAGGGCGCTCGGCGCTGCTGGGAGACTGGCTCTGAACCAGGGCGACATGGATAGCGCAGAGAAACTGTGCGAGCAGCATCTGGCGCTCTGCCGGGAACTGGGAGACACAGCAGGCATCGCGCTTTCGCTCCAGCGATTAGCAGTGGTAGCCTGGGTAAGGAACAACACGACGGCTGCCTACGCACTTACCGAAGAAGCCTTGACGCTTTGGAGAGAAGTGGGCGATAAAGCACACGTCGCCTGGGCGCTTGGCTGGCTGGCATATATGGCCAGCCAACAAGGCGAGTATGCCAGGGGACTGGCTCTGTGTGAGGAGAGTCTAGCAATATACAGGCAACTAGAGAATAATATAGGCGTGGCTGACATACTCTGCAGGTTGGCAGAGGCGCGTTATGTTTCCCAAAGCGATCCCGAGCTGATCGTTTCTTTGCTTGAAGAATCGCTTGCGATTTCCAGAAATGTGGGCGACAAGATGGGGCTTGCTGCTTGCCTCCGTCTCTCGGGACTACTCGCTCTCAGTCAGGGCAATGCTACCGAAGCCCGCTTGCTCGCTGAGGAGGCCCTGGCACTGTTTAGAGAAACAGGGCACCGGCAAGGCATTTCTTTATCGCTCTGCTTGTTAGCGAGGGTGGAGGCAAAGCAGGGGAACTACCAGGCAGCGCGTACACTTTACGAGCAGAGTCTGGCCACGGCTTCTAGAGGCATGGACGACATGGGGTTGGTCGCCTCCTGCCTGGAAGGTTTGGCAGCCGTGGTTGCAGCACAGGGAGAGCTGACCTGGGCTGCCCGTCTCTGGGGGACAGCAGAAGTCCATCGCGAGGTCATCGGTGCGCCCTTGCCACCTGTCGATCATGCTGCCTATCAAGGCTCTATCGCCGCAGCACGCTCTCAACTTGGGGACAAGACCTTTGCTGCCGCGTGGGCCGAGGGTCGTGCCATGACGCCGGAGCAAGCCCTGGCCGCCCAGGCTCCAGTAACGCTCCCACAATCACTCTCGGCTAAGCAATCATCTATTCCCCCAGCGAAGCCAACAGCCACCTATCCCGACGGACTGACCGCCCGTGAAGTCGAGGTCCTGCGCCTGCTGGCGCAAGGATTGACCGATGCACAAATCGCCGAGCAACTCATAATCAGTCCTCGCACCGTCAACAACCACCTCACCTCGATCTACCAGAAAATCCAGGTTTCCTCCCGCAGCGCTGCCACCCGCTACGCAGTGGATCAGCATCTTGTCTAGCTATCTTTCCCCACGTATGCAGCGTTTGCAACATTCCATGTTTCAACCTAAGAACCTCATCAAATTCCGTAGGGGCGAGGGTGGTGGGGTAGAGAAGGGTGGGCCTTCATGGTCGCCCGTGGGGTGGGGAAATGCTCACACACAACGGGAACAGGCCAGCGGCGACAGGTGGCCATGAAGAACCTACCTGCCACTCCTCTTCTCCCTAAAGATATTGATGGGCTTTTCTTGGGTTAATGTCTATTATAGCCGATTTATCGGCCCTGGACCTCTCCTTATCCTCATCCATTTCTCGTGCATATGCAGCATGTCTGCATAGGTGATTCCACTCAGCACTCTCTCGAAACGGCCACTTTTGGCCAGATGCAAATCCCACAAATAGTTAATCACAATGAGTTTTTCAACAGATGTGCAGGTGCTCCCTGGCAGGTAGACTATACACAGAAAGACGTTCACACCAGTGAACGAATAAGAAAAAACAAAAAACTAGTGCATCAGTCCTGGTGATTTACATGGAGGTACATATGAAATCGATCATACTTGATCTATTCATTTTCGTCTTTTTCCTGGGTGTTTTGCTCGTTCCCATTCTATTGGGTTTGTTTTTGTCTCTCCTGATCGTGTTTGGATTGATGAGGGCTCGCCAGACCTTCTTCCGCTTGCTAAAGGTTGGCTCGTTTCTTGCTCTTAGCTGGTTCGGCGTTGTTCTGATTGGCATCTTGCTACATATGCTTCTAGTCTGAAGAGACTAACACTTCCCCCCATCACACCACCACTCCCAGACGTTCATGGCCTCTCCCTCAAAGGGATTGGGCTGGTAGTTGTGCGTCCCCTTGCGCACGATCGAGAAATCATTCAGGCTGTAGAGTACGATGAAAGGGAACTCCGTCAGGTAGATCTGATGGATCTGCACGAAGATCTGCTGCCTCGCGCCTGGATCCGCCGTCGCCTGTTCCTGGTGGTAGAGGGCATCCAACGTCTGGTTGCAGTAGAAGATAATGTTCTCGCCAGTGGGGGACTGGTCGCATGCTAACAAAAAGGCATCGTCAGGGTCATAGAGAAAGCCGTTCTCAAACTCGGCGATGTCATACCTGCCCGAAATGGCTCCCGATGGTGGTGACGCCTTTCCCCCAGGCAAGAGCGAGGTAAAGAATTCGTCGATTGGATAGTTCTGAATGTCGAGCTTGATGCCGATAGCGCTGAAATTGCGTTGCACGACCGCTTCAGTAGCAAGGCGCCAGGGATTGTTAGCAGACGTCGAATACTCGAACTCCAGGCGCTCTCCTCCCCTGGTGCGCACCCCGTCAGTGCCTTTCGCCCAGCCGTTGTCGTCCAGCAGCTTATTGGCTGCCGCCGGATTAAACTCTGGACAGGGTGGTTGAGCCTCATAGCCCGGATGTAGGGCCGAGGGATGGTCGGTGCAGAGCAGACTGGCGAACCCGAAGGCTGCCTCATTGAGTAAGGCTGGGTGATCGATGGCCTTCGCCATTGCCTGTCGCACTTCCAGATGGGTGGCTAAGACCTGGTTGTGGAAGTTGAAATACATTGCTTCGAAGCCGCCACTGGTAGGAGACGTGACGAGCGTATAGTGGGTGAGGCGCCGAGCTTCCTGCACCTGGCTCACATCCAAACCGGTAGAATCAATGGTGCCGGCCTGTAACTCCTTGAGGATGGTGTCCTTATTGATGTTGCGGAAGATAACCTTGTCCAGGTAGGGCAACCCTTCGCTGGCACGGTAGTAGCGGGGATTGCGTACCAGCGTGTAATGCTCGCCGTGGATGCTCTCCGCCATCATGAACGGGCCGCTCACCACCTTGGGGTTCAGATTGTCGGGCGACTTGCTGATGGCCTCAGGAGCCACCCGGCTGAAGTGATGCGCGGGCAGCGGCGCCTGGATACCATCTACCCACAGCGAGACAAATGACGCAAAGGCTCGCGTGAGGTGGAAGGTGATCGTGAGGTGGTCCGCCGAAATATCTGCTGAGGTAATCAGGTTCCCAACAAGTAAGCCCACGAACTGAGGACTCTTCCAGAGCCTCCAGGTGAAGTCCACATCGCGGGCATCATAGGGCTGCCCATCCGACCACACCAGATGCGGCTTCAGATGGAACGTCCAGGTTTTGGCGTCGGGGCTGACATCCCCGTTCTGCAAGCTGGGCATCCTGGTCGCCGCCCCAGGATGCACCACTCCGTGTGCATCCCCATAGAAGAGGGGCAGGTATAACGCCTGATCGACAATAGCCTGGGTACTTCCCCACGTGGCATTGGGGATGAACGAATCTACATTTCCAATCCTATCAGTCCAGGTGCCTCCCCGTACCGGCTGGAGGGCCGGGGAACCGCTGTGTGTGCCGATCACCCCGAAGTGCGCGAGCAGGCTCACACTCCCCAGGACGCCTCCTGCGATGATCACCACGACCAATCCAATCAGGAGTGCAGCACTCATTCTCGATATCCGCCTGGCCTTCCGCTGAACCGGCATCGGTGGCTCCAGAGGAGGTGACACAACAGCAGCCGAGGGTGCCACCAATGGGCCCCCCTGCGGCGTCTCGGACGCAGTTCCCCTCTGGGGTGTGTCGTGCCCCTTTGGCTCAGCGGAGCCAGGGTACACGGTCGGCTCGAGAGCCTCCACTGGCAGATCGGCAGATGGGGTCGTCTCCGTTGGCAGAACGAGGTGACTCGGCGCAACCGCCACCGTGTCATAGCCTGTTGCAGCAGCCGAACCGAGGGCGGGCTGCTCGCTGGCAAGCTGCGCGGTAGGGGAGAGCGCACGCTGGCTGGCCTGCTCCAATGCTATGGCGAACTCTGCGACCGAGGCAAAACGCGCTTTGGGATCTTTCGCCAGAGCACGCCGAACCACCTGCTCGACCTCTGATGGGGTCGCTGGCATACGCTCGCGCAGCGAGGGAGGTGGCATGCTCAAGTGTTGGGCCATCACTTCGCTCACCGACCCCTCAAAGGGGCGCTCGCCACACAGCCATTCATAGACGACGACCGCCAGTGCATACTGGTCGCTGGCCGGGCGTGGGTGTCCCTCGATCTGCTCAGGAGCCATGTAAGACAGGGTACCAGAGGTGCCCTCGGCACTGGTACTGAGCGAGGAGGTGCTGTGAGCGATGGTGGCAATACCAAAGTCTGAGAGCAGCACCTCCTGGTGGTGCCCGATCAGCATATTCTCCGGCTTCACATCGCGATGGATATACTTCTTGTCATGCGCATATTGCAAGCCGGCTGCCACCTGCTTGATCGAGGAAAGGATGATCGGCAGCGGCACCAGGCTACCTTTGGAATAGCGCTGTCGCAGCGTGCCATTGGGGGCATAGTCGATCACCAGAAAGGGTACGCCCTCCTGCACATCGAAATCGAGGACACGGATGATGGAGGGATGCGCCAGCGTGGCGATAGTCTCGGCTTCCTGCTGGAAGTGCTCGGCCTCAACCCCGCTCAGATGGGCATGCAGCACCTTGATAGCCGCTTGCTGGTTGAACCGCACGTGTTGTCCCAGGTAGACCTCGGCGTAGCCACCCTGTCCCAACAGGCTGACCAGGCGGTAGTTACCAAATTGCTGTCCAAGTCGGTCTGCCACTTCGGCCTCCTCACATCATGTTTGAGGCACGGATGAAATTACAAGTTGATCTCTCGTTCAGGTAAGCATGCACGTATTGTAGACTCAAAAAGGAGGCACGTCAAGCGAATGTTCGCACGAATTGTGCATATTCAAAATAATGAAACACAAGATATTTCCTTGTCATACTGCTGTTTCGATAGAAGGATTCATGCTCGTCCATTTGACATCTGCTTCCTTGACAACGATAGAAACGTATTGTATCATTATATACACTTTAGTTCTGTTTGGAGGATAAGGTGTTGGACTTTGATAGTATTGTCGGGTTCGATTGGGATGAAGGGAACAAGCAGAAGAACTGGGAGAAACACCAGGTTGATTTTAGAGAGTGTGAGGAGGTGTTTTTTAACCAACCTTTTTTGATACATGAGGACACGAAGCACTCATCTCAGGAGAAGCGATTCTATGTACTCGGACGAAGTGACACAGGTAGAACATTGTTCCTGGTATTTACGATAAGGAACGACAAAGTACGCGTCATTTCAGCTCGAGACCAGAGCAAGAAGGAAAGAAAGATATATGAACAGCAAACGTAAACCAATACCACCATTTCGCAGTGAAGATGAAGAACGGCAGTTCTGGGCGACCCATGACTCAACTGAGTATATTGACTGGAGCAAAACAGAAAGGAATCCCACCTTTTCACGTCTGAAGCCGTCTACCAGGACTGTTTCCATTCGTTTACCTGAGTCTCTGATTGCAGCGCTCAAAACCCTGGCAAACAAAAGAGATGTTCCCTACCAATCGTTGGTGAAAATGTTCGAGAAGGTCAGAGAAGAGACCGCTCAGCAGCACGTTCAACCGGAACCAAAATAGTATCTAACGGCCTCTCGTGATGGAAAGGATCACCCTCCCCTAACACTTCCCCTTATCGCACCACCACTCCCAGATGTTGACGGTCCCTGATGCTCCCAGGGATACCTGATAGAATCAATAGACGTAGACGTTCGTGATACAATGACGATATGAGCAGTTTTTGCAACACAACTTAGAAATACAGTTTAGTAATTAAAAACGAAGGAAGAAAGTCAGATGAATCCCCTTCTGCAGCGCATCTCCGTTGACCCCAATGTGTGCTTCGGTAAACCCTGTATTCGTGGGACCCGTATCTGGGTCTCGCTCATTCTTGATTTTCTGGCGAACGGAATGACAACCGCAGAGATTCTTGCAGAATATCCGCAATTAACAGAGGAAGATATTCGTGCGGCCATTGCATACGGTGCGGAGATGTCCCGCGAGCGCTATGTTGATTTCTTGACTGAGGCGGCTGGATGAAATTCAAACTCGATGAAAACTTTGGGTCCCGAACGCAACACCTGTTTCAAGCTTACAG
>WNFY01008231.1_pt1 | contig 24049 bp, 28 predicted proteins | sample 5400091 | NCBI WGS metagenome assembly WNFY01 (sample SAMN13153364, study PRJNA577476) | soil metagenome | isolation source: 60 cm soil or saprolite under grassland replicate 1 | place: USA:California | collected 2016-06-15 | reverse complement strand
CAGCTCCTCACCGGGCTGGGTGTCGAAGGGGACGCGCATCTAGGTGAGACGGTCAAGCATCGCTCCAGGGTGGCGCGTGACCCAGGCCAGCCCAACCTGCGCCAGGTACACCTGATCCATGCTGAATTGCATGACGAGCTACGGGCCGCCGGTTTCGCCGTATCTGCCGGGCAGATGGGCGAGAATATCACCACACGCGGCGTTGATCTGCTCAGGCTACCCACCGGAACACGGCTGCACCTGGGCGACACAGCGGTGATCGAGGTGACCGGCCTCCGCAATCCCTGCGTCCAGTTGGACCGCTTCCAGCCAGGGCTGATGGCTGCGGTGCTGGGACGCGACGAGCACGGTATCCTCATCCGTAGGGCTGGCATCATGGCCATAGTCCTGGCTGGCGGCGAGGTACGGCCCGGCGACCCGATCACCGTCGAACTGCCACCGCAACCGCACCGATCGCTTGAACTGGTTTGAGACACTCACACCCTCAGCCCTGCCTGTACGCCTCTCTCTGTACATCCTCAGCTCTGATACTCTGGTGCCATCCCTCGCTGATAGGACGAGGCTCATAGAGCGTATCGACAAGCGTATTTGCACCCACCAGTTTGCCAGATCGATTGATAAAGCTCATCCCTTCGCTTTGTCACCCTGAGAATCAGGGCAAGCTCTTCTGTCGTCAAATGAAACACCTCACGGAAATACTTGATGACCTGGCCTGGGATGGGAAGTCCATCATCACCTTCTTCAAACAAATGACTATAGATCGTCTTCCATTCCTGATACGTTTGCACTGCGTCTCTCATATTTGCCTCCCTATTCTTCTGTCTATCTTCTGCCTGATCCATAATCTCTCCAGCAGATGTCACACCTCACGTTACCGGGTAAGTATAGGTGGAAAAAATATCTTTGTCTAGATTGGAATATATCAGGAGCGACGTAAAACGCCGCATTCTTCAGGAGCATCACCATGCTTTTTCGTGTATACTGTCACCATGAGTAAAACTCCCTACAAACAAGAACGAGAGAGTAGGTCAGATCACTCAGTAGTTGTCTCTTTGGGAATATGGTTTGCCATTCTCTGTTGGGGTGGGGCATATGTTGCAGCCCGCTTTCTTTTACATCCCGAAGTCGCAGGTACTGCCTCAATGAGCCCTCTCGTCCTGGCGGCATTGCGTTTCAGTCTTGCCTCATTCTTCTTTGTTATTCCTCTGGTACGCGCAATTCGACGCAATGAGGTCTCAGGTCGGCAGGTATTGTTCATGGTCATCCTCGGACAACTCTCTTTTTCTCTCTATTTCTGGTTCCAATATATCGGTATCCAACAGACAAATGCAAGCATTTCTTCTATTCTCGGTGTTGGTCTTATTCCTCTCTTCACGGCGTTTCTTGCACACGTTTTTGGTGCGGAACGGCTCAAACTGTCTTTCTTCGGGGCTTTATTACTTGGTTTGTTGGGTGTGGCTAGTATTGTCTTCCAACAACCCTTTCGTGTGTCCCTCCAATCCGGTTTTCTGCTTGGAGCCCTTTGTCTGGTTGGGAATACGTTCTTCTTCGCTCTCTATTCCAATCTGAGTAAGAGGTGGATGCGAGACATTTCCCCTGTCGTGATGACGGGAGGCACGATGATCAGTGGGACTGTCGGCCTGTTGTTGCTCTCATTTCTCGATCCTCTTCACAACCAATGGAGTCAGGTGGCTCTTTTGGATGGAACACAATGGATAGCATTGCTCTTTTTAGCCGTGGGCTGCTCAGTATTCGCCTACTTTGCCTATAATGTGGCACTGAGCAAAATGGATGCTTCTCGTGTGGCTGTCTATATCTATTTTGAACCAGTAATCACCGTCATACTGAGTATCGTGCTACTAGGTGAACAGATGACCTGGCAGGTACTGGTCGGGGCCGTGGCAATTGGAGCATCGGTCATCATTGTCAATGTGTCGAAACGATAAAAAGTTGATATCAGTATCATCATCTCAACCTTTCCTTTCAGACGAAATCCTCTTGTAGACATACATATCCAAAAGCTGAACGCGGCGTTTTACGTCGCGTTTCTATCTAACGTCGCTGTGCCATATTTCATCTTGAGGTTTCTCATGCCGCTTTTCTAGAAAATGAATATGTTATCCTATTTGAGTCAGAGATGTGTAGTTGTTCATATATAAAACCATTAAAAATGGATATATCATTTCAAGTTCAACGTAGGAGGATTCGACTGCCCAGAACCGATGGATGAGACAAACAAGACAACATGCTCGTAGGGGTTGTGTCTCGCACCCACCCCCATTTCCTTGCGCGCCATCACGTCGGGATCGCAGTTGGCGAGCCTGGGCAAGGTCAGCAAGAGAGAGGCATAGATCATGATTGAGATGCAAAAACTTCTTTTAAGTTTAACAATAGTAGAAAGGGCTGCAACTATGTCAAGCGAAATAGCGCAACTACGGGAACGCATCGAGTTGGAGATTGAGTCGATGCATCAAGGATTGATAGGTCTTGCCATGGTAGCAAAGCACCAATTCATTGAAGCTCGTTACCATCGACTAGGACAGTTAGAGGAGGAATTAGCGACCCATGTTGGAGAAGTACAAGCCGCACAGTTCTCTTGTCAGGCGTACATCCGGTTGGTAAAGGGGGAGTAGCCGATGTGTACCTTTACTGCGGTGCGGGATGCGAGAGGTCTGAAGTTGGAGACGATTGCAAGGATGGCCGGGGTAGACGCATTGACGGTGTTTTTATTTGAGATCGGGAGCGAGTTGGATGATGCGGTCAAAGTCAGGGTTGTCCACGCGTTCTCTCTTCTCACTGGACACCACTACAACGTGAGCGACTTCGAACAACATGTCAGGCCCTCCACACCAGAAAGGGTAGGACGATGAGTACACCTGTAGAACAGTCTGTCTCAGCGATCAAGGAACAGATGCTGAAGTTTCTAGAGAAGCATCCCAACCAGCAGATCTATCATTTCGCGGCTGGTCCGGGTGTAGACGCACAGGCGGCAGTCCAGGCAGGGACAGAGGCAGCGTCTGAGCAGCACGTATCGATTATTGTCTATGTTCAAGAAGACGAGGAAGCAACCACACAGGAAGGGAGTGAGACGTGGACGAGAGCACACTGAGGGCCGATCAACAAGATACGACCTACATCATCAACACCGAGTCAGGAACAGAAACCGCACGACTCATCCAACAGGCCAGAGAAGTCAACCGGGTGGTGGGGTTATTTCCGATGAGCATGGACCAGATCCAGGAAGACGCGACTCTTTTAGATATCGGTTCTGGTACGGGTGATTGGTGTTTAGATGTGGCTTTTGAGATGCCGCGGGCTTGTGTGGTCGGCATTGATATCAGTAAGACCCAGGTAGAATACGCGACGGCACGAGCCAGAACACAATTGCTCGACAATATTTCCTTTGAAGTGGTTGACGCATTGAAGGAGTTAGAGGTGTGGTCTGCTCACAGCTACGATTACGTGCACCTGAGTCTGGCGGCGGGTTGGGTTCCTGGCAAGAAGTGGCTCCCCTTGCTCAGCGAAATCCACCGACTGCTCAAGCCTGGGGGACGGTTCGTCAGTGTCGAAGGGGAATGGCCCTACACCACCTCCTCCGCCCTCAACCAACTCAACAAGCTGCTCTCACAGGCCATGCACCATGCTGGAATAGGACTGGCCCCAGACGGCTATACCCAGGGGGTAGTTGCTCGTCTGGGAAACCTGCTCTACCAGGCTGGATTTAGCAGTACAAAAGTAGAGTGTAGCGCGGTTGACTTCTCCGGGTATCGGCCACGTGAGTTCAAGATCTGGTTGGATGACTTTGTAGCTCTCTACCAGCTCGTCAGACCCTTTATTTTCAAGCATGTGCCCAGGTCGGAAGAGATGATCGACTTCCTCTACGATGAGATGCTCCGGCAGATGTGGGAGCCGGATTTCTGCGGGATAGGTTCTTTCTACACCTATTGTGCACAAAAGCCGTAAAGCATCGAGACTTGCTAGATGTGAACTACAGAATGAGTTGAAGGTCTGCCAGTTGTAGCATTGACTTTTTGTCGTGGAACGCCCTGGCCGGTAGAGACAGGACCGAGAGTGGCACCCGCAACTGGCACATGGGGAGGCTGAGCAGTTCTGTAGTTCTCACCTGTCAAGCATATATACTCGATAGTGTGATCGGCCTAAGTAACTGACAGGAATAATAACAGTGGACAATTATAGTAACTGATCGCGCTGTCGTACCACTCATGCTCTTTCTCTGCTATTGTAGCATAGGATGCTGGATTTGTATAGAAAACTTAGAATAGATCAGGACTATTCAAAAGTACTCGTAGGTGTCTTCGTTTTGTCACTGATAGCTTTTTCCATCACCTCAATCGGCGGTTCAACCTTTGTATAGAGTTGAAATTTTAGCACCCCCTGCCAGAAAAGCATACGATCGCCGTATACGATTTTGCACCCCTGTCCTTTTGCTTCTTTTAGCAATCTTGTTTCTTTCGGATGAGAGATAATATCCATAACGACTAATCTTGACGATAGTAATTCTTTTCTTATTAATGATTCGTTGTCAGTTGGCACCATACCGACTGAAGTTGCATTAATTACGATATGAGCATCTTTTAATTCTTGCTCCAGCTTATCTATCGTCTGGTATTTACAATCGACCGCTTTTGCCAGAGCGACCGCCGCATCTTGCGTCCTATTGACAATAACTAAACTTCCCCCTTCATCTGCTATAGCAAATGCGATAGCGCGCGCCGCTCCACCAGCTCCAAGGACTATGACTTTCTTGCCAGCAAGAGCAGTGACTTCTTGTAGTGCCTTCACCGCTCCTTTACCATCTGTATTTGCTCCCAATAACTTGCCATTCGTATTGAGAATAGCATTGACTGCACCAATTCTTTTTGCATCACTATCCAACTCATCAAGATAGGGCAGAATTGCAATTTTGTAGGGTATGGTTACACCAGCGGCTCTTATCCCCAGATGACGTATTCCTTCGACAGCTTTTTCTAAGTCGTTCACTGCGAACGGAACGTATATATAATTAAGCCCGAGCGCTTCAAAAGCGGCATTGTACATACCATACATCTTGCTGGTCTTGTATGTTGCCCCCAGAAAGGCAACGATTTGTGTATCACCATTGATTTTTGCCATGATCTCTTAATTTCACCACGATAGTATCAATTAATTCTTCAGAAGCCTCATTACTGGCATCTATAGTTATATCCGCTAATCTGCTATAGACAGGCGCTCTCTCTGCTAATAACTCATCAAGTGACCTTGCGGGATCGTCCTGATATGAGAAAAATGCAGGAACGCCTTGAGCGAGGATGCGCTTTAGAAGAACTGCTTTCTCGACCTCTAAAAAAACGATTTTTCCCAGTCTGGATAAAATTTCCTGATTTTCCTGCAGTAGAGGTGTTCGGCCACCACATGCAAAGACAAAGTCTCTGCTATCAAATTCTTTTGCAATATGCCTTAAAGCCTTCGTATCCAGCGCACTAAAGTAATCACCTCCATACTTCTTAAAGATCTCACGAAAAGGAAGAGCTTCTCCACTTTCTTGTTCATACATTTTCTCAACGTATGCATCGGAGTCGATAAAAGCTATCTGCATCTTGTTGGCAAACAATCGGCCTAAGGTTGTTTTTCCGCATCCTTTCATGCCGACAAGGATGATTCTCATGATTTTGCTTCCACCAGCTCAAAATTTGCCCCAACTTTTATCATATCTGGAATGAAGTTTTCAAAAGATTTCGCCACAAACTGGGCGTCAGAAATGATAGTTTCACCTTCTACTTGCATTCCGGCGATAGCAAACGATAACACCATTCTATGGTCAGAATATCCATCGATGTGTGCTGCTCTCAATTTCCACGTTCCATCTTGATCGACAACAAGCCCATCCTCTTTTTCAGTCACTTTCGCACCCATTTTAGACAGCTCTCTGCAAACAGCGGCAATTCTGTCGCATTCTTTCCAGCGTGCAGTCAGTGCATTCTTGATAACTGTTTTCCCTCGCGCAAAGCAAGCTGCGATGGCTATTGTTGGAACCTGATCTGGTAAATTGTTCATGTCAACTTCAATACCATAAAGTTGACTACTTCTGGCTGTTAAAGAATTACCATCAAAGGTGATATTCGCACCCATCTTTTGGAGAATAGGAATAACCAGTTTGTCTCCATAAGGATCTTCCCAATCCATTCCTCTTACAGTTATTTCTGAGTCAGGAGTAAGCAGGGCCGCGAGTAGAGGATATGCAGGAGCAGACCATTCAAAAGGTATTTCCGCATCAAAAGCCTGGGGCGGCTTATTGCCAGGGAATTTGTAGCGCTCGTGTTTATTCTCAACATTTTCATACTGTAAGCCCACTTTGCGAAACCAGTATAACAAAAGATCGATATAAGCCTTTTCACCGGGATTTCTCACAAATACTTCAACTGGTTTTTCGGAAAATGCAGAGGCAATAAGGACACTAAAAACCGGCTGACAGCCAACGCCATCCATATGAGCAATTCCGCCATTGGCTTTTCCTTTAATAACGAATGGTGCCATACCATCGTTTTTTGTCGAAATGATCTCAACGCCTAATTCTTGAAATGGTTCAAATAAATTTTTTGAGATTTTTCTAAGTGTGCGTATGGATTCATCGCCAGTAATCACTGACCATCCAGGACATGCTGCTGCCACTCCTGCAATAAAGAAGAGCATTGTTCCGGAATTATTGACATTAATGACATCTGCTGGCGTTTGTAAATTACCTCCGACTCCCTTCACGCGGAAGATCTGTTTTTCCACTTCTTCGATGGTTGCGCCATACATCTTCATGGCGTTTACGGCTTCATGCCAGTCCCCGCTCAGTTTTGGATTTCTGACAAATGATATTCCATCGGCGAGGGACGCTAGAATTAACGCCCGGAAAGAATGCGTTTTACTCCGTGGCATGCGCACCTCGCCTTGCAAATTCTGGCTTTTAGCAACCTTTAGAAATACACCTTCGTTCCGCATCTTGTTACCTCGCCCTTAAATAAGCGCTTAAATTCTTGAGTGCTTCGTAGTAACTATGTTCTTTCAGCCCAACTACTTGCTCAAGACGTACATCTTCAAGAACATTCACTGCTGTATTGATGCCCAACCTGTGGATATCAGACATATGTACCTCGATGAGGGGCTTTCCCAGGTCAACGAATGCCTGCCGCAGACAATAGCCATAGCGCACAAGTGCTCCCGGGTTAATGATGACACCAGAGGCCGCTCTCGATGGCTCTAGCTGCAGAAAATCGATGATGGCGCCTTCGTAATTTGATTGAAAAAACGTAAGTTCGCAGCCCAATTCATCTGCAAGTATCTCCATCTGTTGGTTGATATCAGACATCGTTAATGTGCCATATTTTGTTGGATCTCTTTTGCCTAGCATATTCAGGTTGGGCCCATGTATCACGAGAATTCTCATATAATTTCAGTTTCCCCTGCACATCCTGTAGAGCGGTGCTCTTGTTAACCGTTTAATTAAAGACATGAGTAACCGTTTTTAACAACACCCAATATAGCATGAGAAGCCACAAAAGGCAATGTCGGTTCTCCGTTCTTGCCAATGAGCCGACAGATGTTGTAGGATACGTCGGGTGAGAGCATCTCTGCCGTCAGACAGTGAGCAGCCAGGAGATCCTCTCATGTTTAGGCTGGAAAGACAACGAGAGAACTATGGAAGAGAGAGTCACGTGGCGCACCCTCCTCAGTAAAATGACCCATGCTTCCCAGGAGCGACAGCGCCTTGCTCAGGCACTCGGGGTAAATCCCATCACACTCTCACGCTGGGCAAACAACATCTCGCAGCCACGCCGAGAAACTTTACGAGCCCTACCAGTCGCCTTGCCTGCTGTTGGGCAACAACTTATCACTCTGATAGAGCAGGAATATCCTGATCTCTTCCTCAATCAACAGGTGAAAGAACAACAGGCACATGAGATTCCTGCGACCTTTTACGCCCGTTTCTTCCGTGACTACACCTTCATTCCAGAGAACCTGCGTGAATCATCCCTTTGTCAGCTCGTGTTACAGCAGCTCATCGCACAACTTGACCCACGTCAAACGGGCATAGGCATTTTCATTGTGCAATGCGTGCCACCCTCATCAGGGAACACCGTCCGTAGTCTCCTCAAAACCATGGGACGAGGAACGGCTCATTGGGAGGATATACTTCAGCATCAAACGCAATTCTTTGGAGCGGAATCGCAAGTTGGAGACGCCCTCTATCGAGGGCACATGCTCCTCACACAAAATCATGAAGAGAAAGCACGGTTGTATCCGCGCCAATACGTCGCTGGCGTTGAGAACACGGTCGTCTTTCCTCTTCTCCTGGCTGATCAAACGGCGGGGTGTCTCTGTGCTTTTAGCTTGCAACCAGCATACTTTTCTCCAACATGGCTGCATCTTCTTCAAGACTATGTCAATCTCTTGATGGTAGCGTTTGAACCAGGACAGTTCTATCCTCTCCAGAATATCGAACTCGGAGTCATGCCTCCTCTTGAGGAGCAACGACGGCATCTTTCGACCTTTCAATCACGAGTCCTTGACCATCTCAAGGAGGCAACGCGTCGAGGTCACCTCCTCACAGGAGCGCAGGCTGAACGTCTCGTCTGGCAAGAGTTGGAGCATCTGCTCCTTTTTCAGTCACATATCAACATATCATAGATAGAGGAGAATCGCCAGGATGTATGAAGCCGGCAGTGACACGTGCGCCTGGCAGGTAGCTATTCTGATTCCCACTTTTCGCCCTCCTGTTCCTGTCGAGGAATATGCCGCTGCCCATTTGCGTCATGCACGTTCCATGCCCGTAGCGGAGTTGGAAGCCCGTCTCTCTGAATTCCCTCTGGAGAAAGAGATCAGATTGGCACGCGCTTGGGCTTCCTGTCGAAGCCGAAAAGGAGCAACCGGTATGATGACGATTTCCGTCGAAACCCTACGCGCCTGGCTTGAAGAGGGACATCCTGTCACTCTCCTTGATGTTCGCCCTCCAACGGAGTACGTGGAGTGGTCTATCCCTGGAAGTCTGCATGTCGATGCCTATGAGGCGCTCAAAGCACATGATCCAGAAACTGCTCTCTCCCAGCAGAAACCGTCGTGCTTCCTGGACACAGCAGTCAGTCGGTTCCCTTTGACGGCGTCCCGATCAGCACGACGCTTGCCCAGGTTGATGAGCAGATCGGGATGATTCACCTCACCCGCGCCGATTTTGTGTGTCAGCTCTTGAGCAGGCTTCCAGCCACTCCGCCCAACTACGACCAAATTGTCACGCTTAATGAACGAGGATTGCTCCCAGAAGGGCCTCCAACGGAGCTAGAAGCAGGAGCCAATCGCTGTGCCATCTCCTAATCTGCGACGGAAACCTGTCTCTCCCCAGTCTGGTTTGCCGGCAAATTGGCACCAGTTTGTCCTCCTGGTGGTCGTGAATGCGTTCGTCGGAAGCATGGTGGGCATTGAACGGACCATTCTCCCTTTGCTTGCCACACACGAATTTGGCCTGAACTCAGATGCGGCGATCCTCTCGTTTCTGATCAGTTTTGGCATCGTCAAAGCGCTGGCGAATCTCTTTGCAGGACGGATGGGGGATCGTTTTGGGCGCAAGCGGCTGCTGGTGCTCGGGTGGCTCTTTGGGTTGGTCGCCCCAGTGCTGATCATGCTTGCTCCGTCCTGGGGGTGGGTCGTGTTCGCTAATGTGTTTCTGGGGATCAACCAGGGCTTCTGTTGGTCCACGACCGTCATCATGAAAATTGATCTGGTGGGGCCAAAGCAGCGAGGACTGGCAATGGGTTTCAACGAGGCAGCAGGCTATCTCGCTGTCTCCATCGCTGCGCTTGCCGCTGGCTACCTAGCAACCGTCTATGCGCTTCGGCCACAGCCGTTTCTTTTGGGGATCGCATGCGCCCTCTGTGGATTGCTGCTCTCCCTGTTCTTTGTCCGCGAGTCGAGAGGCTATGCCGCGCTGGAAGCCAGCCAGACCCACGATCCCACCGTGACGCCGGAAGTGTCACCCTCATTTTGGGCCATCTTTGTCCGGGTGAGCTGGCAGGACCGCACGCTCTTTGCCGTGAGCCAGGCGGGACTGGTCAATAACCTCAATGATGGGCTCTCGTGGGGACTGTTTCCGCTCTACTTTGCGGCATCAGGACTGGATACCGCACACATTGGATGGTTGGTGGCCGTCTATCCTGGCGTCTGGGGATTGGGGCAACTGGCAACGGGTGCGCTTTCCGACCAACTGGGACGCAAAGGCATGATTGCCGCCGGAATGTGGGTGCAGGCAGGAGGACTCTTCCTGATCCTGCTCGTCCACAGCTTCTGGCTCTGGTTGGTCGGGGCGATTCTGCTTGGGCTGGGAACCGCTCTGGTGTATCCAACGCTGCTCGCAGCCATCAGTGATGTAGCCCATCCATCGTGGCGTGGCTCGGCAGTGGGGGTCTATCGCCTCTGGCGTGATAGTGGATATGCCGTTGGCGGCTTGCTTGCAGGCATTCTTGCCAATCTGCTGGGCATTCCCTGGGCCATTGGCGTGGTCGGCGCACTCACCTTGCTCTCTGGGATCATCGTCGCCCTCCAGATGTGCGAGACCCTTCCCGCAAACCGTGCCGCTCTTACAGCAGACCCAGAAGTGCCGTCTCCATCTGAGGCCATGTCAGATGGACAGACGCCGCATAGCGTGTAAAGACGGGGGGAGGCGGCGTGATGAGAAAGGGAACGGTCCCGCTCGCTTCTCATGAAGTATGCGTTCTCTCTCTTCTATTTTTTGAAAGGATCTTTTCAGTATGCACCTCTCATCGAAACGCGCCGACATTCCAGCCGTTGCAGAGGAGAGATCGTCTGCAACACGTTGTTTGAACAGTGAGCATGAACTGATCGCTTCAAGGAATGTTGCCAAAAACATTCCTTATTTTGGACCGGAGCAAGCGGGAGTCGAGGCCGAGTTTTTTACCCGTGTCGCCTTCTTTGACTTTCTGGAGGTACCAGAGCGAGAGGCTATTCTGCGCAACCGCCTGGCTTATCTTCAAAGAGGTCTGGAGTACCTGCACAGCTTGCAACAGATGGCAGACGAGGGCGAGAACTGTGTGAACACTGTCCCCTCGCGCTCCTATGCACAGCGCGTCCTCGCGTTTCATACCCGGCGTCTTCACGACGAATATGAGTGGACTGCCGCCTGGCTTGAAGAGATGCAAGCAAACAAGTGAATGCGCATGGAGCGCCCTGTCTTCTGGGGCACTCAACGAGAAAGGAGAAGCGCTATGTTTCAACAAGAAGAAATGAGATACGTGTGGGACGGCACTGCTTACGGTTATGCAGGCGATGCGAGATGTGAAGATGCTCCCCCTTACAGCAGAGTTGGACAGAAGCTGATCCGGGAAGCCTCTAGTCAGGCTCCCACAGCCGTTCAGCGTCTGGCGCTGGCCCTGGTTTCGCTGGGCATGCTGATGGGCACGACCATTCTTCTGACCATATTGGCTGGCGCTCCGAGCGCTCCCGGCTGGGATGAGAAAAAAGGGACAAGTCCGCTCTTTCACTTCCTCTCAGCAAACGACAATCCCCTGGCACTAAGCGCACTTCGGAGCTGTTTAATAGCGTTTGGTCCAATCCCATGGAGTTGCTTGAGTTCGACCTCGCTGACCCTGGTTAAGTGCTCAAGTCGCAGGTAGCCAGCCTGGGTAAGCGCCCGTCGTGCCGGTGCTGCTAGTTCCATTGGGAGATCACTGTCATGTTGTGTCATAGTATTTTTCCTCTTTGTTAGTACTCTCTCAAAATCCAATGGTCAGAACACGTACCAGGATACACGTTTTCCAACCTGTCCACGTTGTAGGATCAAGACTCGACCCCGCAAGTTCTCCCTGGTCATTCATATTATCTGCAAACCTACAAGCATGACAGGCAGACGCAAGTAGCAAGTTTGTCTAATGGGTATGTGTATGTCCCACGATGTGATGTTCATAATCGTGATAATGTGCCTGCCCTGTGTAAGGAGCATGAGCATCTATGAGAGAGCGGCGCTGATCCGCTGGCGTTTTGAGATGCTGTTCCACCCATGTGAGAACGGCGTCCAGGCCGGTACCGTCCTTGAGGTTGGTAAAGATGAATGGACGTTTGCCGCGCATACGCCCCGCGTCATGTTCCATCACCTCCAGCGAAGCTCCCACGTACGGTGCCAGGTCAATTTTGTTGATGACCAGCAGGTCGGAGCGGGTGATGCCTGGACCGCCTTTGCGCGGGATTTTGTCGCCCCCCGAAACATCGATCACGTAGATAAACACGTCCACCAGTTCCGGGCTGAAAGCAGCGGCCAGGTTGTCGCCACCGCTCTCGACGAAAACGAGTTCAAGTTCAGGCAGGCTCTCTTCCAGGTCGGCAATCGCTTCCAGATTCATCGACGCGTCTTCACGAATGGCCGCGTGCGGGCAGCCACCGGTTTCCACTCCTCTGATGTGTTCGCCGGGTAGCGTGCCCGCCCGCAATAAGAATTCTGCATCCTCTCTCGTGTAAATGTCGTTGGTCACAACCGCCAGATTGTACGTTGGCCAGAGCCGTTTGCTCAGACAGTCTACCAGCGCGGTCTTGCCGCTGCCCACCGGCCCGGCGATACCTACTCGGAATGCTCGCGCGAACGTGTTTTCTGTCATATATTGCTCCTTGCTGACTAAAACAAAAAATACCGCTGGGCCAGAGGTAAGACCTCGGCGGGCTCGCAGGTGAGCAGTTCGCCATCAGCGTGCACTTCATACGTTTCCGGGTCAACCTCGATATTGGGGGTAGCATCATTAAGCAGCATGCTGGCTTTGCCAATCTCGCGGCACTTTTCAACGGCGACAACCGTTTTTCTCAAGCCCAGCCTCCCCGGAATACCTTCATCGAGCGCGGCCTTCGAGACAAAGGCCAGGGCGGTAGCAGTAGTTGCGCCGCCAAAGGCGCCGAACATGGGGCGATAGAGCACCGGCTGCGGAGTCGGAATGGATGCGTTTGCATCACCCATCGCGCTCCATGCGATAAAACCGCCCTTCACGATCATCTCTGGCTTGACCCCAAAGAAAGCCGGTTTCCAGATGACAATATCAGCCAGTTTTCCTGATTCAATTGAGCCAACTTGATGCGCGATGCCGTGAGTGATGGCAGGATTGATGGTGTACTTGGCGATGTAGCGTTTCACACGAAAATTATCGTTGCGCGCGGAGTCTTGTGCAAGTGGACCGCGCTGCACTTTCATTTTATGCGCCATCTGCCAGGTACGCGTGACAACTTCACCGATACGTCCCATAGCCTGTGAATCGCTCGACATCATGCTAAACACGCCCAGGTCATGCAGGATGTCTTCGGCGGCGATGGTCTCGGGGCGAATCCGGCTTTCCGCGAAGGCTACATCCTCCGGCACCTGCGGATTCAAATGGTGGCATACCATGAGCATATCCAGGTGCTCGGCAATCGTGTTGACGGTGTACGGCCTGGTCGGATTGGTTGAGGAGGGCAGGATATTGGGGAAAGAGGCGATGCGAATGATATCGGGCGCATGGCCACCGCCTGCCCCTTCTGTATGATAGGTATGGATCGTGCGACCCGCGATGGCAGCAATAGTATCCTCAACAAATCCGGCCTCGTTAATGGTATCCGTATGAATCGCGACCTGTACATCGTATCGGTCGGCGACCTTCAAGCAGCTATCGATAGCTGCAGGCGTCGTTCCCCAGTCCTCGTGAAGTTTGAGGCCGCAAGCACCAGCACGCAACTGTTCTGCCAGGGGTTCGTCTGTAGAAGCATTGCCCTTGCCCAGGAAACCGAAGTTCATAGGCCAGCTTTCTGTAGCCTGGAGCATACGGGCAATATTCCATGCTCCGGGTGTGCAGGTGGTGGCATTCGTACCTGTTGCCGGGCCAGTGCCACCGCCAATCATAGTGGTAATGCCGTTAGAAATCGCCTCGTATATCTGCTGGGGGGCGATGAAATGAATATGGCTGTCGATGCCTCCCGCCGTCACCAGCATATTTTCGCCCGCGATGACCTCGGTGCTTGCGCCTATCACCAGTGCGGGGTCTACTCCCTCCATCGTATCGGGGTTGCCAGCTTTACCAACCTTCACGATACGTCCATCCTTAATCCCAATATCGCCTTTCACGATGCCCCAGTGATCGATAATCAGCGCGTTTGTGATGACGAGGTCGAGCGCGCCATTCGTAGCCTCGCGCGTGGCGCGACTGCTCTGCCCCATACCATCGCGAATGACCTTGCCTCCGCCGAAAGTGACCTCGTCGCCATACACGGTGAAATCTTTCTCTACCTCGATCAGCAGTTCCGTATCCGCCAGGCGCACCCGGTCACCTGTGGTTGGGCCGTACAGGTCGGCATATGTTCGACGTGGTATATTCAGGCTCATACCGCGCTCCTTCCCGGCTGACCGGGCTGATCTAAGGGGCCGTTCACTCGTCCATTATGTCCATATACTGCACGCGCTCCGCCAAGAGCGAGCAGGCCGACCTCTTTCTCTTCGCCCGGTTCAAAACGCACAGCGGTGCCTGCGGCGATGTTCAGGCGCATCCCGAAGGCAGCCTGCCGATCAAATTGCAAAGCGGAGTTGACCTCGAAAAAGTGGTAATGGCTGCCCACCTGGATTGGCCTGTCACCAGTGTGTCTCACTAACACCTGCGCGATGGCGCGTCCTACGTTCGCCTCGATATTGCCTGCAGCCTCGTTCAGCAAATATTCACCTGGTTTCATCATTCCTACTCTCCATTGCTGTTTAGGACTCCTCTACACTCTTTTACAACGAACGAGCCAGAAAGCCCCGCGTTTTCAAACCGGGGATGAATGGCTCTTCCTTTTGGTGACGCGATGGGGGGTACAAGCTCCATCCACAAAAGTACCGTTTCTTTGACATACTCTCTCTTTTCTACTATACTGTCTGTACAGTTCATTTGCACACGAACAAGTGAATACTGTTTGCAGGTTCCACGGTAAACCGTTCCCGTGGGTAAAAGCAGTAACGTACCAACCGTTTGCTGTGCCATTCGATACTTGAGTCTGTGAGTCACGTCCGCTCAAGTGAATGAAACTGAACAATGGTGTAGGACGATACACCGGTGTCATTCCAGAAGCCCCAGGCTTGTAGCCAGGGGAGTCGTCACTTGATGGGGTCATGGACGGTAACGAGTTTCGTACCATCGGGAAAGGTGGCCTCTACCTGTACCTCGTGGATCATCTCCGCCACACCTTCCATAACATCATCTCGCTTCAAGATGGTGGCACCGAAGGTCATGATTTCCGCCACGCTCTTGCCATCGCGGGCAGCCTCCATGATTTCTGCGGATAAAATGGCTACAGCTTCCGGGTAGTTGAGTTTGAGCCCGCGCGTCTGCCGTTTGCGGGCCAGTTCGGAAGCCGTGAAAATCAAGAGTTTTTCCTGTTCGCGTTGTGTGAGATTCACGAAAAAGCTCCTCCTCAGTAGATTTTGCGCGGCGGAACAGGCTCCTCGTCATAGAGGTACCGCTTTGCCGCACGCCAGAATGCCAGTAGGCCCGGCGGTATACCTCGTCCCTGGCGGCTCACAGCGCGAATGACCAGGCCATGCGCGACGAGGGTGCTTACCCCCCAGCTAATTTCACCCGAACAAGATAGTTCCTGGGCCAGCGCTCCTAGTTCTTTTTCCAGGTTGGACCATTGGGCGGCCTCCAGTCCTATCCGGCAGATATAGAAGCTACAGAAATGTGAATAGGGTCCCAGTCTCGCCAGCGAGGAGAGTGCGCGGCAGTGCGGTTCAAGCTTGAGACGTTCAATGGCTATCGACCGACCTTGTGTCGAAATGTGCAAGTCGAGTATGAGTTGTTCATAGGCGAACTGTTCACCTTGCCCTACCCGTCCGGGGGTGACCGTCTCCCACCAGAAGAGTCCAGCGCCACTATCCAATTCTATGTGCATGTGCTGGTGGTAGCACGACCCGGCAAATGGGATAAGCGGGTCGGGAAGATACTCCAGGAGCGCGCCTTCGCGCACCGTGATCGTACCTGTTTGTTGAGCGGCAGGGACACCTGGACGACTGCGATAGAGCCTGGTAGCGCTGGTGGAGGTCAGTTGCGCGAGCGCACCCGGCTCTACCTTAACCTCCAGCTTGAGCTGGTCTCCTCCCAGTACACCTCCCGAAATATTATGCACGTGTACCAGAGCTCCACCAGTTGAGATGGGAAATGCACGTATCACCTGCAATGGTGGTCGTTGTTCACGCACCATCAATCGCGTCTGTCGTTCGCGGTCAATGCTGAAGTGCAGTCTCAACCGACCTTCAACCTGTTGTCTTCCTGCTTCTAGATAATCATCCACGTTGCTTCCCATTCGCTAACTGATAAACAACCGTGTTGCCAGGTATGGATGCCGCATGCTGCCAACTTCCACCAGGGGAGTACAGAGGCTCATTTCATCGCTATGTGCGGCTACCTCTTTGCTACGCTCGGCAACTGTCAATACTGTGGGTTTGAGCTGCCAGATAAGCTGACTGGCATGACTCTGGCCGAGCGGTAGCAAGCGCTGGCAGGCCGAGACCAGGCCGATTAATGACTGCTGCAAATAGGCCAGGGTCACTGCAGTTTCGTCCACTTGTACTATACCACCTGCCAGGCCAAAAGCTATGCTATAGTGCGTATCTCTACCGACGGACCTGGCGGACTGTATGGCAAGATGAATCAATGGAGCATCTTCCAGGCTCAGCAGGAGTTGCAGGAATCGGCGACCCAGGGCAGCGCTGGCCGCCCTACTCTCCCGTGCAGTTTTGATCGCACTTAATTGCTCGTTCAAAGCCAGCCACTGTGTTGTAAAAAGAGCATAGTCCGTATGAGAGGCAAGGTGGTAGCCCAGACGACAAAACACGCTCTCGACTACTCCGGCCTCCTCCAGGTAATCTCTCAAAAACGATCCAAGCTGCTGTACTTCAAGGTACTTCTCAGCAACGAGGGTTTCAAGCCCGAAGGAATGGGCCGTCGCGCCGACAGGTAACGCGCTATCAGCTAATTGCATGAGCCGTAGCAATGCGAGGTAGTCAATATGCATGTTGCTATTATAATCAAGATGTTGGACAATGTCCAAGCTACCCATCTACAAGCATCTGCAAATACTCCAGCCTCTTGCATGGGAGCGGCCACAGGGCTACTCCAGCGGCGGCGTCGCCCACGAGCGGCTCATCTTCATCAGTGGCCAGGTAGGGTGACCTGTGCCAATGATGAGCCGTTGTGCTCCGTTTTCATAGATGTGTTCGGCTTCAGCCAGTGAAAGGAGGTGTGATGTGCCGTAGAGGGCTTTGGATAACTTTTTCTTCCGTTTTTTCACCTGGCCGTTGTGCCTGATCATTACATCATGTGAGAAGACAACTCCTTCAATGGTAATCGAACCAAAGGTTGTTTGATCGATGTGGGGTTTCATCTTCTTGCTCCTCCCTTCATCACAAATGCAGCCTTTTCATTCGTTCATACACAAAAAATGTATGACGCAACGTGTTTTGCTCGTTGAGGACCCCTGTTTGTGCAGATGCCAGCACGAAAGACTGACGATCCCACTCTGGGAAAAAGGTGTCACCATCTATTTTAAAGGCAATTTCTGTGATGTAGAGGCGCTCTGCTACCTCTAAAAATTGCCGATAAACACTCTCGCCGCCTATGATAAAGACATTGCGAGAATTGCTGAATGCAACCACGTCATCAATGCAGTGAACTACTTCCACTCCTGGTAACGCGAATGTCATGCTGCTAGTCAATACCATGTTTCTCCGGTGGGGAAGGGGACGTCCAATCGACTCAAACGTTTTCCGCCCCATCACAACAGTGTGTCCACTCGTGATGTGCTTGAAATGCTGTAAGTCATTCGGAAGATGCCAGGGGATGTTACCATTTTTCCCAATCACCCGGCCGTTCGCATAGGCCACAATGATGCTAATCATACAGCCACAGTTCCCTTGATATGGCGATGGGCCTGGTAGTTCACGATTTCAATATCCTCGAATCGAAAATCAAAAATCGACTGAACTCTCGGGCCTAACCTCAACGTTGGCAAAGGGAAAGGGATACGAGTCAATTGCTCCTGCACTTGTTCAATATGGTTCACATACAAGTGAGCATCGCCAATCGTATGGATAAATTCTCCCGGTTCTAACCCGGTGATATGGGCAACCAGGTGAGTCAAGAGTGCGTAGCTAGCAATGTTAAATGGGAGGCCAAGAAATGTATCAGCGCTGCGTTGATACAACTGGCATGATAGTTTCCCTTGAGCAACGTAAAATTGAAAGAGGCAGTGGCAGGGAGGCAATGCCATATCGGCAAGCTCTGATGGGTTCCATGCGCTTACAATGAGGCGTCGTGAATCGGGATTGCGTTTGATTTCATCAACCACCCATTGAATCTGGTCAATCGTTTTGCCATTAGCTCCGCTGAAAGAGCGCCATTGCTTCCCGTAAATGGGACCGAGATCTCCTCGCTCATCTGCCCATGCGTCCCAGATATGCACCCCATGCTCTTGTAAATACCGGATATTGGTGCTACCCTGTAAAAACCAGAGCAATTCGTAAATAATAGATTTAGTGTGCAGCTTCTTTGTTGTTACTAATGGGAAACCTTCACTTAAGCGAAAACGCATCTGATGTCCGAAGACGCTGAGGGTTCCGGTTCCCGTCCTATCCTCTTTTTTGATGCCTTCCGTTAAAATTCGGTTGCAAAGATCCAAATAGGTTTTCATGTTGTCAATCCAATACCCAATGATCTGCTTCTCATCATCATTTAGAGTTGATGATACTAGCCTCCTCATTCTATTCCATAAGTGAGGTTTCGACAAGAGAGTGAATGGTGGCAAAGCCCACGTCTTCACTTCCGCTGATCTCGTTGAAGAGCGTCTGAGAGTCGATTGCAGACAAATGAGCCTCCTTAACGACTAATGATACTGTATTGACCACTAGTTTAGCAGGTTGAAGGCTGTCTGGCTACTGACCTCCTGACATACAGGTTCATTGATTTACAGGCTCTTGCGATGGTGCCAGTAGCGCATTTAACGTTGCGCGACGGATCCGGTAGGCCTGGCGCGCCCCACGATGAGGCAGCGTGATAGCTTCCAGAACACCATTCTTAATCCAGCGTCTTACAGTGGTGTCGTCTACACGCAGTTGTTTCGCTACTTCGCGGACAGTGAGAAGTTCCGCATCATCGTGTACCACAGGTTTCCTCTTTCTGGTCTTGTAGTAAGTAACGTCAGACCCCTTCTAATATCAGTCCTTTTTCCCTACTTGATTGAGTATATTTCAGACTGCATACAAATCGTCTATTTAACTATAATAACGAAGATCCTGTTTTATAGTAACTTGCTATTGGATGTGTTTGCACTGTAATTATGGGTATACCTTGCCTGGTTAGCTGCTCTATAGCTCGTATGGGCGAAGAATGTACGTTACCATTTGTAACTCTTCAGGTGCTCTCTTCTTGATCCCTCAGCGCCTGCGGCGCTTCGCGAGGCGTTTGTGTGTGGGGAACTGCTGGCTCTGGGCCACCAACCCCCTACACTCATAATGAGCGAGCCGCCGCAGGGGGCGAGGGTACCGAAGAGGTTTGTAATCTTTTTGAATGCCAGGGAGTATCGTAACTTATTAGCCGCCAATCATAGACATGCTACGGTTTGCACGCTTGAACCGTTTGTCACCAATATAGTGTTTCAACTCTTTATTCCAGACGGCATGACGAATGGTAGTAGCAATCGCTTCGTCATCTGTAGTCGAACGGATGACGGCCCGTAGATCGGTTTCTTCTGTGGCGAAGAGACAGGTACGAATCTGACCGTCTGCAGTGAGGCGAATGCGATCGCAGGTTGCACAGAATGGTTCGCTGACAGGATTGATGAAGCCAACTTCTCCTACGCCATCACTAAAGGTATAGCGACGTGCTGTTTCGGAGGGATCGCCTGTCGTGATCGGCACAAGGGGTCCGTACGCAGCCTCGATGATCGCTTTGATCTCTCCACCCGCCAGAATATCTTCCTTGCGCCATGCCTGGTCGGCATCAAGGGGCATAAACTCTATCCAGCGCATGACATAAGCCTTGCGCCTCGCCAGATGTGCAAAGTCGAGCACTTCCTCTTCGCTAAATCCTCGCATAGCCACGGCATTGATTTTGATCGGATGGATCGCAGGATGACGCTCCAGTTCTGCAAGACCCTCCAGGACGTGGTCGAACTGATCGCGTCTGGTGAGTTGTGTAAACTTTTCGCGCAGCAGTGTATCAAGGCTTACGTTGATGCGGGTCAATCCAGCCTCCGCAAGTGTTCTGGCTTGATGTTTAAGGAGAACGCCGTTTGTTGTTATGCTCAGGCTGCGTAGCCCTTCGATCTGGTGGAGCATACGTACAAGTTCTGGTACGTCCCGCCTGACCAGGGGTTCGCCTCCTGTAAGACGGATCTGTTCGATACCAATGCTGACAGCAACTCGTGCGACGCGTTCTATCTCCTCGTAAGAGAGTATTTCAGCCTTTTTGAGCCAGGGGAGGCCCTCCGCAGGCATACAGTAAGTACAACGGAAGTTACACTTGTCGGTGATAGAGATACGCATACTCTTGATGCGGCGTCCATAGCTATCTACGAGTGGTTGCATGTGTTCAGTCTCCGTTAGCATAGATCAACAAAACAACAGGATACCTCACTATAGCACACAGAAGCAATATTTGTCATATGCGTGCTCAGGACTGTTGAACCGTTCCCGTAGAGGCATGCCTTGCGTGTGCCGGGTGGGTGGGGAGGAACACGCTTGAGCGTCGGGGAGTCCTCGCGCGCCACCCGGCACACGCAAGGCATGCCTCTACGGGTCGGCGCGCACGACGTTTGGATAGCCCTGCGCCCTGCTAACCTGTTAGAGACACAAAAAAGATCAGAGCCTCACTAACCGCAGCTTGCAGCCAGTGAAGTTCTGATCCTTTTTTAGCGGATATTCCCAGAATTATGCATCGTAGTACAGCGAGAACTCGATCGGTGCCGGGCGCAGACCAACCTCATCGGCCTGCGTGCGCTTGAAGTCAATAAACTTCTCAAGTACATCTTCTGTAAAGACATCACCTTCGAGCAGGAAGGCATGGTCGGCTTCCAGGGCTTCCAGGGACTCGTACAGGGAGCCTGGGACAGAGCGGATTTCGCGCAACTCTTCCGCCGACAGGCTGTACAGGTCACGATCAATCGGACCATATCCGTGCTCGCTGGGCTCGATCTTACGGTTGATACCATCAAGACCTGCCAGCAATAGTGCAGAGAACAGCAGGTACGGGTTGGCGGTCGGATCAGGAGAGCGGAACTCGACACGCTTGGCCTTAGGGCTCTCAGTCAAGGGAATACGTACTGCCGCACTCCGGTTGCCTTTCGAGAAGACCAGATTAACTGGAGCCTCAAATCCTGGTACCAGGCGTTTGTAGCTATTGGTGGTTGGAGCCGCGATGGCCATCAATGCAGGAGCGTGGCTCAAAACACCACCGATGTAGTAGCGAGCCAGTTGAGAGATACCCGCATAGCCTTCGGCATCAAAGAAGAGCGGCTTCTCACCCTTCCATAGGCTCTGGTGAGTATGCATACCAGAACCGTTGTCACCGAAGACTGGTTTGGGCATAAAAGTGACAGTCTTGCCATACTTGCGAGCAGTATTTTTTACAATGTACTTGTAGAGCAGCATTTTATCCGCCATAGTTACCAGAGTATCGAAGCGGACGTCAATTTCGGCCTGTCCTGCTGCGCCAACCTCGTGGTGTTGTGCCTCGACAGGAACGCCCAGCTCTTCAAGCTTCAGCACCATCTCTGTACGCAGGTCCTGCATCGTGTCATTTGGTGCAACCGGGAAGTAGCCTTCTTTTACACGCATCAAATGGCCACGGGAACGACCGCCTTCATGGGTAATAGGACGTCCACTGGTCCAGTGTGCCTCGTCGGAATCGACCTCGACGAACTGCTTGTTGTCGGTGGAAGCGTAGCTGACGTGATCAAAGATGTAGAACTCTGCCTCTGGTCCAAAATAGCAGGTATCTGCAATGCCAGTACTGCGCAGATATGCTTCTGCCTTCCTGGCAATATAGCGGGGGTTGCGGCTATAGGGTCTTGGCGTAGCACCCGGATGAGCAATGTCACAGATCAGGCTTAGCGTGGGGACTGCAGTGAAGGGATCTAAAATCGCGGTTGCAGGATCGGGGATCACCAGCATATCGCTTTCATCGATGGTCTGGAAACCACGTATGCTGGAACCATCAAATGGGACACCTTCAACGAACGTCTCTTCTTCAATGTTGTGCAAAGGTACACTGAAGTGTTGCCAGGAACCTGGCAGATCCGTAAACTTCAGGTCCACTAATTTGACGTCGTTCTCTTTGGCGAATTTCAAGACTTCCTCTGGCGTCATGTGTTATAACTCTCCTCTTACGTCTATCCCAGCTTCATTGCAGGCTGTATTGGCATGCATTGCCCCAAATCCTGTCGGCAATTTTCCATAATAAACGAATATTACGCTCAGCGATAAGCTGAGTTTTATGCCTTTATTTATGATATGACTCTAACAGAAGGGATACTACAGACAGTTTGTCCAAAAGTTGCCTATCTTTTATTGTGCATGATGCACAAACACGAAGACCCGTAGCGGCATGGCTTGCCTGTGCCGAGTGGTTCCACATGTTTTGAGTAGCTTCATGCGTACCCGGCACAGGCAAGCCATGCCGCTACGGGTCGAAGTTTGCATAGTTATAGAGGATGGTTGTATCATAATGCTAAGCTATATAAAGGAGGGATTATGGACCTGTCAGAGCAAACGACGGCTCCTGTGGGTATGCAGCCGGATGTTTCTCCTGCCCAGAATCCGATCGCTGCCAAAAGACGTTTCCGTGGACCCAACTTGCCGAGTCATGCTATTCTCCTGACTGTGGCATTTCTGGCAGGGATCATCGTGGCTCTGATGGGTGTCCTGACCTATATTATGTATTTTGCTGGCGATGCGCATCCTCTTGCTTCTCCACCTCCATCCTCCAGAGGTGCCATTATAGGGCAGGCAAGCGCTGCATTTGTGACAGCGGTTGTGCGCAAAAATATAAATGCGGCAGGCTTGCCGGGTGAGGCCCAGAATGTGCAGGTTTCATTGACACACAACGGTCCAATAACGGTTACAAGCGATGTACGTATGAGTATACTAGGTATTGGTACAACCAGGCGCCTGACTGTGGAACTGCAACCATTTATCAGTTCTTGCCAGGTTCGTATACACGTACTGCATGTCGATCTGCAAGGCTTTCCCCTCACACTCTTTGCAAAAACTTTTGAAGAGAAAATCAATCAACAGATGCAAGGAAATGCATCAGGATTACCCGAGGGTTTTACCTATTGTGCGATCAATGTACATACAGAACCAGAAGGTCTTTTCGTTACCTATTCTGCGGTACCTGTATAGTCTGCCTGGCCCTATCTGATAAGGGATTTACGAAAACTAAATTGTCCCAGAGATGGTAGACTGTACCAGAAAAATGCTCTTGGAGGCAGGTAGCAAGACATCTCTCGATTTACATAAAGCTTCATCTTAAAAAAGATGAAGAAAAGCACGCAAGGAGGCAACAACGAGTGACAACACCGCGTATTTTCGTAGCTCATAGTAGCAAAGATCATAACTTTTGTCTCAGGCTCGTAAATGATTTGCGGAGGGTGCTTGGAGATAATAGCGCCGTATGGTATGACGCGCAAGGTGGACTACAAGTTGGTGATATTTGGTGGCACAAGATTATGCAAGAGTTGAAGGCGCGCAGCATTTTTATTGTGGTACTCTCTCCTGATGCAATAGAATCAAAATGGGTCAATAGTGAGATTGATTTGGCATGGAAGCAGATGCATTCTTCCACAGGAAAACTTATTATCCCTATTCTGTATCGTGCATGTAAGATACGCGATGATCTCGACCTCCTTCAGAGCGTTAGCTTTCTACCACCAAAAACGTACGCGCAGGCTTTCAAAGAACTCATTCTTGCACTAGAGCTCTTAACAGAGGTCGATGTGAGAAAGGAACCAGGCTTACTCGATGCTA